>Ga0136643_10004393_pt1 | contig 19422 bp, 16 predicted proteins | sample TergutLab28metaG_FD_96883 | JGI IMG/M metagenome (GOLD analysis project Ga0136643, IMG submission 96883) | Labiotermes labralis P1 segment gut microbial communities from Petit-Saut dam, French Guiana - Lab288 P1 (version 3) (version 3) | ecosystem: Host-associated > Arthropoda: Insects >...
AGTTAGAAATAAAAATAATTATTGTGAAGAGAAAGTGGTGGAAGGGGGGGAGGAGAGATGAAAAATAAAAAAAAAAAAAAAAAAAAAAATGGAAATAGGGGGGGGGGGGGAAGAGACAATTTACATTCAACATAACATTCAGGTGTGTTTGTGTAATCACTGTTGCTGTGGAAAAGCAGTAAGTACAGCTATTCTCTGACTTATGTAAGGGACGTGTTCCGAAGAACTTCACCAAGTCAAATTTTACCTAAGTCAGAATTTCCCTAAATTCAAATGAATTCAACTTTTTACTTCGCACACAGGAAAAATTACAAAAGTGAGATGCGAAATGTAGTGTAAAAAGATTAATAAGACAGGGGCCAGTACAAAACAGAACACTATTTATTTCCTCCAGGATGCAAAATACATTTCCACAATTTTTTTTAAGTTTGCACAGGCCACCAAAAATTTACACGAAGTCAAATTTATGTCAGTCAGGGAGTTACTGTATTACATTTTCTAAGGGTTTTTTTGGTAGCCTTAGGTATCTGGCATGCATTGTGCAGGTGCCATATTGTCACACATGGTGTGCCCAACTGTACTATACCTCACAAATGGCACAATTTTCTAAAAAAAGTTACTGAACATAAAATGCGTGTTTTGATTTTCTCTACAACTTTTGTCTGAAACTGTTATCATTCAAAGAAGAACTGACAAGATATGATCAAAAATGTATATTGGTCTTCATGTACAGTACCTGTTATTCTTGTCAAGATTTTAATGAAACTTGAATTCTCTCTACAGATTTTTAAAAAATACCCAATTATCAAATTTCATAGAAATTCATTCAGTGGGAGCCAAATTGTTCCATTTGGACAGACAGAGTTTACAAAGCTAATAGTCACTTTTTGCAATTTTGCAAATGCACCTAAAAACCCAACAAGACATTACCGTGTCTCAAAAATAAAATGAGGAGGAAAGGACGACCTGGATGGAATATATGCATGTTGAAGGTCAGTATGAATGGTACCACACTCAAAGCCTAATAAGGGGAATGTAAGGTTTTTCAAACTTTTCCTTCCCAGAATTTAGAAGCTTGCCAGTTAGAGCAGTAAGAGTAAATAACTTTCTGTTGGAAGAAACAATAGAACAAAAATAATTTCATACTCCTCTCTTGGTTTATTTGTTTATTGAATAAGTCAATAAGGTTAAGGTAATGTTTCAGATAAGTACAGAACATTCCATTTGAATTAAATATGCCAAGTCCTGAACAAAACTGAACTGACATTCCACAATATTAAATGTGTCCAACTCACCTGTTTTGTAAGTTTCTGCATCAGAACAGGAACAAGGTACTGCAGTGCGCCTTTGGCATAAAATCTGGAAGTCCTCTGGGGTGGTCGTCCTGCTTCAGCTGCTTCAGTGTCTTCGATAGCCAAGTCAACTTCCTCATCACTCACATTGGACCAGAATTCAATGCCTTGTAATGCTACTTCATCAATTTCTGATTTCATTGCTTCCAGTGTAATAGGGAACAATGCCTGTCCCATGTACGTTTCCATGTACTGGTAATATAGGGACATAATCTTCACTAGGCATTGCAGTGCTGCAACTCGAACTTGTGTGTCTGAAGACTGCGTGGCTTCACAAACTACCTCCATTATATAGTTACGTTCAGACTGGTGGAAGAGAACATACTCAAATGTAGCACAAACAATGGACTAAAAGAACACACTTAAAATCAAATTGTGTTTTCTAAATGCGGTGACACCTGGTTTCATGTTTCTGAAGGTACCATTTAAAATGAATGGAAAATCACAATGTGAAATCAAGGCAATAAGATCTTATTCTGCCAATGTAATTAAAATCAATAAAATAATCCTATCATGAAACACAAAAACCATATTTTTTATCAGTATAGTATGAAGCTTAACCACTCACTCAAACAACGTTCAAGGAGATATGTATAAGATTTTATACAACTAGCCTGTTCTCAGTCGACTTCACTACCGCCACCTACAGGGAAGTAGGTACACTAGGCAAACGAAGCACACAAATAGTTATCTCTAACAGCATGCGAAGACACATGACAAGTTTGGTTAGTTTCCAGGCAGTTGTTTCTGGGTGCACAGCCCTGCTCTGTGCAGCTGGCAAGACCTGAGGTCACAAAATAATAATCATATGCAATACAATAGACGACAGGAAATTATAACTGAAAATCATACTTTCTTTCATATTTACAAGTGAAAGTACTTAAAATGATAGCACTTGGCCAATTTATATTCAACTTGAAAGCATGATCATGGAACTGGGTAGAGAGCACACACACACACACATACATATATAAATATATTCCAGGAAAATTTATCGTTCTCACTGAAGTGTCGGTTGAACTAATGAAATGTGCACAGAACCAGGGAAAATGTGGATTCAAGGAACAGAATCCAAGTTTCCTTGCACTGCCTTGCCACTTTGTACAAATCACCGACTTCAATACATTCATTTCCATCACACGCTCGCCCATAAATCCGGACAGAAATCCACTGTCAGAGAGCTCTCAAACTGTATTGCATTGACTCAGGAAATATTTTTCCTTGTATTTAATTAAATATTAACCACATTGAAAATGGATTGAAAGTTATGGACTTCAATGAGAAAGGGAGAGACATATGTTATTTACGAATACTGCCAACTGCCAAGATTACAGAGAATCAAGTTTCCATATCCATGATTTTAGATTTATTTTTAATGGTCCCTTCAAAAACATAAAATCCAAGTTCCATGTCAGCTTAGCATACTGGTTTTTACATGCCAAGTTCCTGCTGTCAGCTGGAGAACTATTCAATCTAAATGCCCACTGTGAGATGATGCTCTTTCTTTCAAACAAGAAGAGCACATATTTAATGGGGCACTGTCCTGTTAACATTAAATATGGAGCATTAATGGAATGATACTGACTGGAGAAAACCAAAGTACGTGAAGAATCTGATTTCATCAGTGTGGGATGCATTATAATGGACCAATTTGAACCAAAATTAAATCATGCACACCACTTTTAATGACATCAAATACAAAAATTTACTGAAATTTGAATTTAGAGATAATATATGCAAGTAAGTGGAGAGACATGAGCTTCCCAATTATGAATTTATTTTCCAGACTTTGTGCACAAAACTACATAAGCTTACCATAATCAAGTCACATACAAACAAAAAACGAAATGGTCACTGTTATACATACCGATCTATCAAAATTAGCTCTAGTAAATTCCAAAGAATTGAGGAGAGCAGTTGTAGCAGCTAAACGAACATGGTTGCTTGGTTCACTCTGACGCATTCCATGAATAATAGCAGTTAATATCTGATTCGACTGTGCCACTAACACTTCTTGTTCCTGTAAAATGACAGAAAATGAAACAATAAGAGCCTTGTTTACACACAAGTTTATAAAATATGAAAATCAGACATATGGGTCATGTGTACTATCATGGCCATGTCACCAAAACACACATGCTTCACTATAAAAGAGAGAACCTGCCCAACTCCTTCACTCATGGCTGATGCTCAGCCTTTTTAACTTTTAGACGCCTAACGTCAACTATAGTTGACGTACCGCACCACTAACCTCTAAAGTTGCATTTTATATATTTATTCAACAAATATAGGTATCGAATATTTTAAACATGGTGTATACTCTCCGTTTTTTTCTCTTCAAAATGCAGTTTGTTTCATAATTTATATAGTTTATATACAGGATGTGCTAAAATTAAAAAAAATAATTCCGGCGCCAAAGGTTAACAAGCTGCCACAAAGACGCCTGCAACGAGTTCAACCCAAGGCATCACACTCTGACAAATTCATTACCCTGCTAGACTCTCTCTCCCATTCTTACCAACCCTGTACCAGTCAATCAGAAATAGAAAACCATGACAGTCTAGTTCACACACGTAGACATATATAAAAACAGGCAAATACACAGAGCAAACAGTGTATGGATAATATTCAATCCAGATAATCCATGGCCAAGCAATCAGAAGTGGACTATTTGCACAAACCTTCCAGCCATCATCAATGATGACAATGATCACACTTCTATTTTCTGTACTTCCCCAAGCACATTACCTCAGTTTATGCTATACAATTCATTAACACATTTTAACATACTGATTGCTTTCACTATTCTTTCCTAAAACACCCATGCACAAAACTGAACAACAATAACAAAACCAAGTATTAACCCATTCGACTTGAAGTACTTGGCACAACTACTCACTTAGCACTGGATTTTCCTTATCTGCACGTGGGAATGGCTCAAAAAAAATTATAGCAGACCGAAAATGAACTATGTGACCAAATGGTTTTTTAAGTTACCAGCAGATAGCTGGACCTATCAGAACATCATACTGGCCATGTTAGCCCTAATATGCAAGTGATGTGAACATGGGTGGCACAGCATGTGAGCCAGTCAAATCATATTTTATATAATAGGGTACCCATGACATGTGAGTGGCAGGGGAACACAAAAACAACCTTCCGAACAAAAACATATTATTGTTATACATGAAAACATTATTACTCCCATACAAGGTCAAGATGTACATAAAAATAATCCTACAAATGTAAACAACTTACAATATCCTGACAGATGTAGCCAATGCTTTCTAGTGTAGCCTCCTTCATCATCTCTGTACTTGTTGCGCTTACAACATTGGACACCATTATTTCTATCAGTTCTGGCCACTGGCCAACAGGGAGCTCTGCTACTGCTACGTACGCTACACACTGTGCGGCGGAACTTGGCCTATTATTTTCAGTACCAAGAGAAGCTAGAATCTGGTTAAAAGAAAACAAAGTAATGTCATATGAATATTCAACCACCATCAAACTTAACAATTAAAGTTTGCCAAAATACCAATACTCAATAGTAAAAATGTATAGCAATGCAACAGTAATTATTCTGTAGGACTTCGTGCATATGATACACCAAGCCAACTGCAGTGTTCTCTTACAAGAACTGCAAAGGGTTTGTCTAATTTATCTAACAGATTTTAACATAACTTAAATAATGTACTTAATGACCCACCAACTATGAGAACCCAACATTTTACAGTGAACATAATGCCTCAGCACACCAGCACAGCTAAAAACACCAAAGCCTCGACACAAATTTCTCAGGACTGGTGAAGATGTGCTGTGTATTGTCATGGGGACCTTCACCACAACTTAAAAAATTCCAACCTTGAGTTCCTCTGTGATCTCCTCTCTCTAAATGAGCTTTAAAATCAGTGGGGTATTACTGAATACATGCAAGATGAGTCCCTTAACACAAAAATACAATGATTTTGTCCCCTCAAAGGTACTTCTGGAGGGCAAATTCTGCAGTTCAGAAGAATATATTAAAGAAAATGAAAAATTAGGACAATTTCCTAGCACTTAGATATAAGACAATATAGTATGGCAATTAATCAGTAAAATGTATTAAACCAAGAAACCTCATGATATGACTGCACAGGGCATTGTCGGGGATGTTGAGATGCATACTGATGTTTGTAGAATCACAAAGGGTGCAAATATAGAGCACCAGTAAGGTATGTAACAAAAACTTGGAGTGTTGTTCTATTAAATAAAAAAATACATATACTCCTATCTCACGTGTATTGTGTATGACAAGTTGTTAAAACTCCGACAATCATTTTGAATAACCCTATATATTCCAAACACATACAAAGTTCTAGTGCAGCATTTACAAAACACATTACATACAAATTAAAAAAAAATTCTGAAAAGTGTAACAGCATCAGTGGTTTACACATTTCATTACTGACAATGCTCAGCAATTACTGGGCATAAAATGTATATATAATGCTAAATTTGGGCATGTTCACTGCATTAAATAACACAGCATACAAATGATTTTATCCACCCTGAATACCTTAAGATTCATAGAAAAGTAAAGTCGATATAAAATGTCTCTACTCTGGGCCATATATCACTTTCACCTCCCAGCCAGCATTCTACCTGTACATAGAGAATAGAACTCTCTTATAATAAAGTGAAAAGACTGACTGACTTCTCCAACTACACTCACACAATTTTACGCAAACAAAACCCACAGCAATTATGGGAAAACACAAAAATTCCTCAATAAATAATAAAAGTGAGATCCAACAAACATTTAAAAAAAAGTGATATCTGACAATAGTAAACACTGCAACTAGATGGGCTATTGAAAGTCCAAAAATATGGCACACCACTGAGAAGAGAAAGCTCTACCAGTTTACCCTTTTACATTTTGGAAATGTGCCTGTCCGACAGGTCAAAATCCAGAGCCAAAATCTTAGAACATTTATTCACACCCTGAATCATAATGATATACATGACTTCACATTCCAGTTAATTAAAATATTGCACAATGAGCATACAAAATGCAGACAGTATATAATTTGAGGTTTCCACAGCAATGCTGCTGAAGATGTCGACTGGGTTGTTACGCTATGTTGCCTGGTAAATAGTTACGGGCACTTCAAAGGATAGTAGTACTACCATCTTCATGGCCAAGCAGGCCAAGAACTTTTGAACTACTTACCAGTCAGTACAGCATAACAAATATGAAAATATGAATATTCAATGCATATAGTGGTAGTCATACCAGTCTGTTGTATGCTTTCTTCTGGGAATTACCCAGAAGAAAGCATACAACATTCATAGCATGGCAAAAGTTGAAATCATATCAGTCTGTTGAAATGTCTGCATGTTTCAAGCAAAGGAAAAACGGACGGACATTCACACAATGTTACAACATGCAGAACAAATAAGAATGACAGTTCTGTAGAAACTGTCCATTTGGGTAGGATTACAAATGTGAAGTCTTGTTTATAAATGTTCCAGTCAATGAAATGCCGCTGGTCATCAGAGATGAAGCTCGATAACCAGCCCTTGATATGGGACAGGAATGTAGTGGACCAGAAATATAGACAACAGATAAGTTAGCTTTAAGAATTTGAATTCCGTGCAAATTTAAAGCCCCATCTCTGTTGTACGGCTTTCATGCTGATTTAAATTCTCTAGTGCTAACATAGAGAAAAACAACTAATTTAATTTAGTCCTTTATGCACATTAGGAAATAATACCAAATGGAAATTATGATGATAATTTTGATTGGAATAAAGTCTGGGAGTGCATGTACCTCCAAACAGTTTCCTTACTGTGGAAACACCAATTTATAGCTTCTTAGTTAGATCTCTTGTACAAGTAGTACTGCAGAAGCCAGCTTCCCTCATCACCCCTACTGGCCAATTCCCTTATTGTTACAATATATGTAAGAATTTTACCTGCACCTATAAAGCAATATATGTCACTCACAGAAATAAATGGACAAAATGTAATGGTTCCATCTCCTACAGCATATGAAACAACCACTTACAAGCATGCGCACACGGTATCTGTCATGGAGGACATCGTCATCCAAAGAACAGCCTTACTACAATTCTTTTACCATCACGAGTTCAGTACAATACAAATCACTATGAGAGACGAAGTTACTGAAAGGACCAAACACAAACGATCCACATCACAAAATTGTGACATAAAAATTATAGAATCTAATATTTACATTTTTCTTGACATAAGCCCTGGTCTCCTCAGGAAAGGCCAGCCAACGCTGCTGATATTGTACTTTAACGGCAGCATCCTTGGATGTGAGAGTGTTCTTGAGTTGCAGGCCTGCTGCCATTCGTGCCACGGGACTATTTCCACCATGGTATAGAATGTCTGACAAGGTTTTTACAAATTCCGGCTGTTTATAAACAAAAGCATAAACAAAGTTTAAAGATAAATCCTCTATTTCCTGCAAATCTAACATACTTATCACCAAAAACGTGTTTGCAATCATCTTAAATTCATTCCATAATACATACGTACCAAATTATTTTGTGCTGCTTGTTCCAAATAATTTTGTGCTGCCTCCAATTCATTTTTATCTACAAATAATTAAAACACAGTCTGTTTTAGCACTCAATACAACTACCGCGCTAAGTTCGCACAAACAGACATTCATTAAAAATGAAGTCCACCATATTGTAGGTTATGTGAACTAATACATGAAATGTAATATTAATGTAACAACTGACATCCTCATATGTCTAATACGGTTAGCTTGCATATTATTTAGCAATTATCACATATTAAAACTTAAAGAAAGGGGAAAGTGGACATCCAGATATTGATACATTTCCCACTTCTTTACGTTTCGTACGAGGCAACATCGGTAACGAATTTTGCGTTTGAACAGCTATCAACGTGTGAATTAATTTTCCACGTTTTACATACATACCTGGCGAAACAGTCTTCTCTAATATTTGAATAAGCCGTAAAGAAGCTTCTGGATGCATTGTAGTCCCTATTGGCGCTATATTGTCAAAACTTTATTAATATTTTACGCGAATAATGTCCTCAGCTTCCACAGCCGGCTATCGCCCACATGTACAATGTACCACTGCGCAAGAATATCACACGAGTACAATAAAACACAGCATTTGCAATCACTTAATAAATAATAATAATATAATATCTTGATTATTAAAACATAGACCTTTATTATCAGGACTCTTTGTCCCCTAAAGGACCAGATTGTAATACACTGCGAACTATATTGTATTCCAGTGTAATCGTGGTCCTAGTGCTATGAAAAATTTCGCGCCAACCTTCACCATTCTCTGTTTAAGTTCAGTGAAATTAATGTAGATGGTGTTCTATCTCTGATAGGAAAAAGTTGCCGATTGGTACGTGTGGAATGCGCAGATTGTGGAGGAATGAGTGATGAATTGTTATTAAATCGCCAGCCAAATGACGATTAGTAGCCACTACATTAGATAACTGTTAAAATAGCATTGTGTGAGCGTGCTTATGCTCTTGATGATTATACTCTTAAACTCGAATAATATACTGCAGCGATACAGTCATCGTATATATTACATATGATGAAGGGCCGTGTGCGGTATATAAGTGGAGTCGATGGGTAGTTAAGATATGGTTATGGCAGTGGCCGCTACAGGCACCCTCCACCCACCAACGCGTTATAACATATAAAGCTTTTATCACGACGCGATTGTCGGTGTAAACACAGAACTCATTTTTACAAGCATGCTCACAGCGTCATAATGTGAAAACCCGTTTTATCTTACTCAGCAGGTCCAATTAATGCTAAACACCATAGTGTTTAATATTCACTGTTTTCTCCATTGTAAGAAAATTAAGTTGGTATGCATTAAAGAATGCGATTGTGTGGGATGTGACACCATACAGTGTGGTGTAATTAGTTACACTGCATGGTGTCACATCCCAGGAAAAGGTAATCTTCATAGTCACTGCATTGATAACCTCATCTCACACTGATACGGCTGCAGTAGTGAGCCTTTCTACCCTTCATGTAAAGTACTGTAAAGTCAGATCAGCAGGAGGGACTGAAGTCAGTTGGTAGTCTTAGCATGACAGAAGTAGTTTTGGAAACCAGTCTAAAAATTTCAAATGCAAGATAATGGTTTCATATAACTGAAAGTAGATGGCTGGGTTGTTAATGTGGCTGAAAGTGTATTCCAGTATTTAAGAAAAGCAAGAGTAATCCTACTAGCAGTGAGGCATATTTTAGTATATGACAAAATTGTTGCTTTGCTGATGATTTATGTGACATTAGAGGTTGTAACAGCAGCGACTGTAAGATTACATTCATCTTATAAATGATGTAAAGCTACACAATATCACCTTCCAGAAGACTGCAGTCTTTATGATCATTTATGTTATTCTGTTTAAGAACAGACTTATCCGCCTGAAACACGGCTTTTGGACACACTTTTCGCCTGGACCAATTTGTTATTTACCATAACTGTTTGTACAAATGGATTCTGTTTGTGTTGTTTTATGTAATGCTTTTTACATAATTCGTCACAATTTCTTTCTAAGCCTAAAAATTTTGTAGTTTCTTTTGGTTAAGTTTATTATCCAATAAGCCGTCATTTCTGTATTTCTGGAATGATTTATTTTTTATACATGTTAAAAGAGTTCCACCAAGTCTTTTGAGTACACTAATTATTGGTACATGTGATTCCATTCAGAATGTCAGCTGTCAGATATTGATTCTATGAATAATTGCTGCCTCGGAAAGTATGACTTGTGTAAAACTACAATTATGGTATTTACCTGAATATAAGACAAGAATTTTCTTCTTAAGTAAATACCTGAAGAGTGTGAGGTTGTGTTATAATCACACACAAGTTTCAACATGTTCTGTATAGGTGTTTTCCTGAAAACTGAAGATGGTGAAGGGGGGCCATCCTATATTCAGGTAAAAGTGGTGAATTCTTTACTCACAAAACAGTCCATTAAATATAATTAAAAGTTACATATCAGTTTTATCCCTCATTCCAAATGAATTACAGATCAGAGTTCTGTTGGACCATAAGCTTTATTAACACCACCACACTGAGAGCATTGTTTGTCAAGATTTAAGAACACTTATTTAATTTCATACCTCTTCTCTTTCCATTACTGACAGCCATGTGGTTTTGTGTATCACCACTCTGCAACCAGACTTGAGTCTAAACTTGTTGGTGGTGGTGGTGTGGGGGGGAGTCAGGAAGATCTATAGTCTTATACTCTGGAAATTTTAATGACTTGCCTGGCTATAACTGTTCACCCAACCTTTGTTTTACTGTGTTCCTCTTACACCTTGTTTTGATGCCCCTTGCCAATTTACAAGACTTCTGAATTGTGTTCTCACGTTTCCAGTTTTAACGCCTTTGGCTAGCTGCATTACATTGTGCTAACCCCATATTTCTGATGGGAATATAATTTTTTATTTATGTCTTTTTGATTTACGCCTGCTTTTTCAGGAATGCAACTAGAATGTAAAACAAGGAATGGATGTATCTGTGATGGCACTTAAGTGGCGATCTGCTCCTGTGTGTTGAATTCCTATTCAAACTTGCACTGTGGCTCTTAGGACCAAGTACTTTCTTTAAACTAAATGGACAGTGGAAACATAACAAAGAACTATATTTTTAGTGCACAGCTGCCCCAAGCTAGTTACATGATACAGAAGAGTTAAATACAAAAATAAAATATAATAAAACAATAAGATAAAAGCTTACATGTGAGATATGTTATTGCATTACCTGTCATGGGCCTCATTTGAAATTCCAACACAGTGGGTTAATAAGACTGAAACTGTGATCACTTTGTTTTATATACTGGAATATTCTTAGTATTGTTAGACACATAATAATTCCTCATTGATTATGGACTCAGTTAATTTATGATAGCTACAAGGATATTCAAGGAATTTTAATGTAAGGCTTTACCACCACTTGAAAGTCAGGCAGTTGTTTTTCTGCTGGTAATGTAATCTGCAGCAACATACAGTTTCACTTGCCAACTTTTTCACCCCCTAAATGGCTCTTCACTTTGTGTATAAATTTTCTTGTATCTACTACTCTTTGGGTTGTGCTTTGTGTATTTGTGCCCTTTTCTCATCGTACAGACACTCACATTTTATATACCTTGTCTTCTGCCAGTGTTTGCCTATAATAGCATTTTCTCTGTGGTCAAGCACTGTAACAAATTAATGAATAACATTTATTTATGTCTATTTATTTATGATGTGGCAGATATGATCAGATTTACTAGACCAAAACAACAGTAGATGTGTTATTGGAAAGATAACTATTCCAATATTAGGCACAGAAAATTAAACATATAGATTCCTGCCACTGACATTTGTTGCTTTTGATCTGTAGAAAATGTCAAGAGCACCACACTTGCTGGTAAGTCCTCTAAGGTTCACCTTGCTCAAGGTATCTGAACAAAATCCATTAAAGGGTTAAGGACTGGGGAATTTACATTTAGACATAGAAAAAGTATCAGAAGTAACGCATTGTAAAGCTCTTTATTTTGTAACAAGAGTCCAAACATGTACCAAGAGGAGGGCGGAAGAACATGGTGGCCATGTACATAGCCTGGCTCTCTGGCTGATTAACTCCAATACTTCCAGTTATAGAAGGTAGTAAGATCCACTTAATAGTAGCAGACTAATACATCTATGTTAAAAGTGTATGGCAAGATTAGAGATGATCCCCAAAATAATCAAAGTCTATTGATATAAAACACAAAAGGAAACTGATACACTCTTACCTTTAGCAGGTGACCATTCTTAGTATCATAATAAAAGTAGGGTTAAAAATATCTTTGGTATCATGGCCACCTACAATAATAAACACATTGCACTGTGCAGAAATATCACAAGTATGTGCATGTTCATTATGGCTGTAATGATCGAGTGTAATTTCTTTGACACATCAACTGTTGGTTATTACACATAGCTGGCAATATGAAGAGTGCATTAAAAAAAAGCAGGTACAAAATATTTCTTTCCTCTATGGACTGATAGTTTTCCTCAAACTTAAGAGATTGATTGTAACAAATTCAAAAGATATAATAGTGACTTCGTAGACATTAAAAATATATACATCACGCTTAGATAATTATTATGATATGTCTCTATATTTATAAGTAGTATACATTATGTTGTGATAGTACATAAGTTAAAAGTATTAAAACTTGGAAGATTTTTTACTTATTTTCTGAAGCAAATTTTAGACAGCTAAAATAAAAGAAAATTTAGTACGTGTTTTAAGTACAAAGCATTATTCTTATTAGGTAATTTTAAGATATTCAGTTTGACCAGAAATGACCTATTAACTCCCTATTTTACATTTTTGCACCATTCATACCTTGTGGTGTGGTAACTCTGGATGTGACTACAACATATGGCACCTATCACTGTGTTAATGGAGTGAAATAAAATCTGAAGGAGAGAGCTCTTTGACTAATACACTCACATTTATAATAGTTGCAATTACTACAGGCAAACTGGAAACAACTAACAAGACAGCAGGGAAGAAAAAGGTAAATACGCGTGTAAGATAAATATTTTCAGAAAACACCAGTAATATAGTGTGTCCAGACATCGAAATTAAACACAACATCAAAATGATTCTTCTGAACTGAAGGGACAAAGAAAATGTTTATAGAACAATTACCAAGACAACAATGACAATTATTACACCAATTGCCATACTGCATTCTACCACAAAAGTCCCTACACTTTTGAAAAGGCAGCATCATATTCCAAGGCAGTACAAAAATTAACTTCCTCTTTCTCCATATTTTATAATTAATTCACTTTAACATCATCTCACTGGTAATGATATGATAATTATATGGTAAGTTTACTTAATACTTGTTTGGCTCCCACATTCATCTGAAATATCCAGCACATCTTATTAGGCTAGTGCTATCATACCTCGTGGCACATGATAATCAGCTCATCTTTTACCGCCTCTTTTAAAATATACCTTTCTATCTTTGTACCTCAAAATATAGTATCAATATATATATATATATATATATGTATATAATATATATTATCCTCTTCAAAAGTGACAAATGGAGAGCGAATCAGTTACACTGATATAAAGACCATGAAATAGCACTACTTTATAACAAGTTATACCTCCTCACTGACAAAATACCAGTATGTGCTGTAACCAGGGATGGGGAATCCCACACACTGCTTACATAATTATATCTACCTGCCACAAGCAGCACAAGCTGCAAATCAGGTGTAAAGTAATAATGTATACATTCAACCTCTTCTGTTTCAGACCTGCCATCATCAGGTGTCCGTATTCCAAGAAGCCACTTCTGTAAAGCTGGATAGTCTACTTACATTGCTCAAATGGAAAAACCTGGAGAAGCACAGATAAGATGACTGCAAAAACTGTAGTTTGTAATGTCATGTTTTAAACAGTGTGGAAAATCTACAGCTCTTGATGTCAACTGAAATAACCTGCAACATGACATTTTAAGATGAGGATGTAAACCCTGTCTTTACAATATTTATGTCATGAAATTTACTTGTAACTTTCTAAACAGCTTCCAGGTTTACTGTTCTGAAATTTAGCACATACATAGGTGAGGGTATGTTTTTCTTGACAGTGGTTTACCTGAAAACACATTTTTTCTATTAAAATAATTATTCCTCAAAAAAGTTATGAAATTTATGTTACTCATATATTTTTATTTACTGTAAAAAGGTCAACACATACCATGAACTCTTCACTCTGTGTGTCAAATTTCATGACTCTAGAGATAATTAGAAAAATGATTCAGGTTTATAAAATTACACTAGGAAGACAAGGGCCTACAGCCTCTACTTAAAACAATTATAGTTAAGTTTTGTTTGTGAATATGCATATACATGGTGCGATCAAATAGTTCCTGGGTTGACCACAAAATGACACTACTGCCAGCAGCACAAACTTTACCACTAGGTGTAGACAGAGTGTGCTGAGCCATTTTCTGCTTGGAATAAGGTTGTAGCACATGCGACTGGTGTCTGTATCAAACTTTGCATCAGACTGGAAAAAATGCTACAGAAAGTTCATAACTGTTGACAGTAACTTTTGGAGGGTAGGCACAATTCTTTAGTGGCTTTTCAAATTCAATAGTGGTGTGGCCATTGATAAGCAAAAATTGATGAAGGTGTGGATAAAGTTAGTGAACTTATCTTCAAAAACAGAATAATCACTTTCCATCAAGTTTCTGACTTGTTGGAAATTTCATTAGGCTCAGTTCAGAGTACACTGAAAGACAATCTGAACATGTGTCAGATTCTGCCGGGTTCGTGCTGTGCCTTCTGAATGAGCAGCAGAAGGATAATCATGTGAACATAAGGCAGGACCTTCAAGAAGGGAATGAAAAGGATTCAGAATTGTTGCATGATTCAGCAAAATCATGTGATCTATTGTTGAGTTTCAAACAGTACACTTTACAAAGTGCTTCAAATGGCAGCACAATCATTGTACTTACTGTATAAAATCCTAAGGACACCACTTTGAGGGCACAAAAGTTTTGTTGTGGAGAAATAAATTCAGTCTATTAAGTATTTGATTACACCACATACACTGTCAATATATCTTTGTCCAGAATGAAAACATAAACTATAACATGGTTTCAGGTAAGAAGAAGAAATTTTCATTTAATAAAATCCAAAAAGATGCACTATTTCTCTACTTTATTTTGATAAAGAACTCTACATGTTTCATACAGATTTACTGGAACCAGTTCCATCCTGACCTTGCTAGCAGACAGCAAAATAACTAGCATGACAAATACCTATTGCTGCAAACACAGTACTGAAACTCCTGATGATGGGCAATAAATCTGTCCGAAACATGTAGAGTTCTTTATCAAAATAAAGTAGAGAAATATTGCATCTCATTGGCTTTTATTATAAGAATATATCACAATGCATGGTCCTTTGAATGTAAAAAAAAAAATTGTATTTTAAGAGCTCCTACAGAAATAAGGTATTGGAGCATTCCTCATTCCCTGTCCCTCAGCTTGGTGAATACAAACTGACATTACACTTTCTGGAAACAGGCTAAGTAAATTACAGATTATTAAGTAACACAAATGTGTTCCTCATGCAATGAAAATATATGTTTCAGACACATTAAAAAGTGTTTGTCTTCAACAAGACACATACTTTATGTAAAGTGGAAAATGTGATCAGTCAACATGGGCCAAATTTCAATTTTGTTCACATGTTTGTACTCTTGTATGTTAGGAACACTTGATGACTGAGTTAAAATTTAAAACATTTACTATGGAATAATGAGATTTTTAAAGTTAAGGGGGGGGATTCATTCTGAATGTGGTTTAGAGTCTACAGACATGTAGGAAAGATAAATGGAAACACACAATCTAAATATATACAGCTTCAGGTTTTTCCATTTGAGAGTCTTTGGCATCAGTCTTGCTTAGTAAAAAAGCTAAGTTCCCCATACCTAGTTCAACAAAGGAATATTCCAGCTGTAACTTGGGACAAGTTATAGAGGGGACTTGGCATGGAGTATGCAATGGCAGTCTGCAGAGTAATCTTGTTGCAACAGTGAAGGAAAGTGACTTTGTCCAGGAATAGGCTCACATCTGTCACACACACTGGTGGGGTATCACAGGCCGGACAGAAAGAGAGTGAGAGACAGACAGGCAAGTGTTCAGGCTCCATCTTGTGCTGCCTCCATCTTGTGCTCTCTCAGTCCTTCATCTTCTTAACTGCTGGACACACACATGTGCCAATCTTATCACTAGATACATGTACATGTGTGTGTGTGTGTGTGTGTGTGTGTGTATGCAAGTACACACTTGTATTACTTTATCAACTAAAACTGTATGGTAACTTCAAAATTCAATTAACCAGCTAAAATTAAAAAAAAACTGCAGTTATGTCTAGTAGACTTCTCTATCTTGCACAAAAAGTCCAGTGCCTTTGTACACAAAAGAATATGAAGAATAATTTCATGCACACAAATATACATTCACACATACACTCACAACCTTGAAATTGCACACTGAAGAGCAAGACAAATAAAATAACCATTCTTTGAACAGTATTATGCCATCTTCCATCATCAATTATCACAATTGGTCTCATTAGGAAATGTAGATAATAAGGAATACTTCATGAGAGCATCTCCCAGTAAGTAAGAGATTCCCCTTACACAAAATAAGTATCTTCTCATCTTCTTCATAGTCCACAGCCAGAAGAGAGAGATACAGAGAGATAGAGAGAGGACAACAGGTTGTCTATCAAGCCACGAGACATGCGTCACAGTACTCCAACCACAGGTGTAGTGGCTGTTTATATACAATTGGCTTGGTCTATTTAATTCAGAAACACCTTTCAGTGAACATTTACTTTAGAGCAGTCGTGCAGACAGGATAGTAATAATTGTTCATAAAGGCCAAGCACATGGAAGGAACTACTATTATTTCAGAGGAAATAAAAACCCTGTAGAAGCTGTGGAAGGCAATCTACAGGGTGAGGTGGCTATGGCGTAGGTCTCAAATCAGAGTCCTAGGCAGGTAACTATCAATATATTTACATCATTATCTTAAATAAAACTGGGGGTTCAAACGGCAAGGGAAAAGGGCTGAAAACCAGCAGTCAGGAGATCTCCTTGAAAGGCATACATCATCACACACAATGATCAGACCACTCCATAAGGACCCCTTCACAGAGGCTGGAAGCAGACCTAGTAATACAAAATCTTCAGGAGCTAGCACATAGTATGTCATGGTAACTGGCAGGGGAATCATAAAGGCTTTCTGCAAAATTCTTATCCAGGAAATTACTGGATTGTCCAAATATCCAGCCTCTTAATGGATGGAAGTTGTACTTAAGAGATGGCCATGGTTCCTTATAATGTTGGCAGGTCACATGGATCAACACATCTGTGTCCATAAAAGATGGAGACGTTCAGAAAGGTAAGCTGGCCACAAACATATTCTCGATAAGTGGGGGAGCAGGCACAAGGTCCTCCAGCTTGAGGTAGAAGATGCGCTGGAGTCCCTGCACACTCAATGACCTCAGCTCTGGCAGCTTTCCAAGCAGCCGTGAGAAATAGTGTGTCTTTCTTTGCGCTTCAGCATTGTAAGTCACATGATCACGCAGTGAGCCAATTATCTTCATTTGTAGCTGCTCCACTTTGTGTGGCTCCTTCAGTCCATGGCGCTCTGCAAAACACAATACAACAGTTGTTATACACTGGTTGGAAATATTGCACTATCAAAATAAATTAACTTGTCTATGCCTCACAATGTTTGACAGAAGAAATGAAGCTTGGAAAGGGACAGCAGGTCACATATAGCATAGGAACATACATGTGAAAATGAAAACTGAACAAATGTTTTCTCTCTAAATTATTATAGTTACTCCTCACCCAATGTGGTTTTTCCCAGTGTGACTTTTACTATATTCTTCTGAAAATAATTAAATATACCAGAAAATAAATTTACCAAAAGCTGAAAAATTTACATGCAGATCAGTGTGAGCTTATTCTTGCACCTGTTGCTCAAGCTGGAAGCATCAGCTACCTGAGAAGTATAAATGTCTAATGCCCAAAATGTATGTATTGTAATCAATGGGAGGGTCCATCAGCATGCTTGTTGACATAACAATATTTTTCCCACAAGAAGTTTACGCAACACAGTTCGGTCCAACCTGCCATTGTCTCTTTCCCTAACCCCTGTCCTGGACAATGGATTGCAACACAAGTACTAAGGCAATATACTACTCTTGTTGATTCCTAATATATATAATGTGAAATTTGTTCATAATATTCATATTTGTAAATAAATATTTTAAAATAACTGCTCAATGGGGGGGGACACAACCCTTACTGCAGTAGCTTGTACTCTTTTTTTTTTATTAATCTGTGTTGCTGCTAGAACATCTTTTAAGCAATAAATGAAAAGCATGTTTTACAGATTCATTTCTTTTCAGTTGTTTTCTTGTCTGTTTTATTTAACACCACTGAATTATGCCTGTGGAGCCAAATAATACATAACAAAGAGAATCATATTCACAAAACTAGTAGGAATATTATTAGAACAAGTACAGGGTTGCATACTCTTGGAGGGGGAATATGTTTTGTTTCAATCCAACTTTCAAATATGGGATAGAAAGTATTGATTGATACCTGCCATATTTTTCTACAAAAATTTCTACAACTCACAAAACACAATTCCTGTTCGTTTATACATTTTTAAAAATATTTGCGACGGCAAAAAAAAAAAAAAATTAAATGCAACAGCATCAAAATGGTTAATTTAGGATGGGCTGGCCATATATCATATCTGACAATCAAGGTCAAGCTTGAGAGTCATTGAGAAACGCACAAAAAGTTTTTCTCAAGAAATAAAACACACCATCAGTCCACTTCTCAATCATCTGCTATTCTTCAGCTTCAGTACTTCCTTCCCTTAGACAGCACATCCTATCATTTTGTCAGAAGAAAACATGTGTAGACTAGCTGTGGTAAACAATGGGCAATTGCAGCCACACAGGCATTGTTTGTAATGTGTAGTTATTTGCTAGAAGAATATTCATGTTGAGATCTGTAGTTCCCACAGTGGTGAAGTTACTTTAGCATAAATTTTGAAAATCAAATATTTTTAAGTAGCTTAGTTGCAAATTATATTACAGAAGACAAAACATAAATTTATAAGGAAAGGAGTGTACAGATCACATTGACATAATTCCAGAAAAAACACAAACCACTTTAGAGTTCACCAGAAAAAGATATTGGTAGACTTCATAAAGCCACATCTGAATTATACACATGTTCAAACAAGGACAACAAAGGTAGGAGAGGAGAAAGGAAAGGAACAGGATGAGAAGAAAAAAATAAGGAAAAGCTAAATATGCCCAAACATGGTGGATGATCTGTACTGTGCATTTTGTATAAAACTAAACTCCGTGGCCTTAGTCCGCACGCGAACTATACCGACAGAGCGGCCGCCGCCGGTCGGCGAAGTTAGTGCCAAC
>Ga0136643_10004397_pt1 | contig 19417 bp, 9 predicted proteins | sample TergutLab28metaG_FD_96883 | JGI IMG/M metagenome (GOLD analysis project Ga0136643, IMG submission 96883) | Labiotermes labralis P1 segment gut microbial communities from Petit-Saut dam, French Guiana - Lab288 P1 (version 3) (version 3) | ecosystem: Host-associated > Arthropoda: Insects >...
ACGTCAACTATAGTTGACGTACCGCACCGCTGACCTCCAAAGTTGCATTTTATATATTTATTCAACAAATATAGGGACCGAATATTTTAAACATGGTACGATTTTTTCTCTTCAAAACGCAGTTTGTTTCATAATTCTAACATATTTGGTTCTTGTATTATTCACATTTTATATACAGAGTGTGCTAAAATAAAAAAAAATAATAATTCCGGCGCCAACCTCTGGTACAGGTCATACTATGGGTACAGCTACTTCCCTCCAAAGTGGCCTGATCGGGACTGCAGTGCTGATGGGTGCTGTGACACCCGAAACATGTAGAGTGACTTTGCAGTAAATAAATATCTGCATACTGTTGCATCTGGTTGGATTTTTATTAACATTACCTTTTAATCCATTCAGATTTTAATGAAACTTGAAGATTCGCGATAGATTTTCGAAAAAAAGTGCTCAAATTCCAATTTTAATGAAAGTTCGTTCAGTGTGAGCCGAGATATTACTTGCGGACGGACGGACGGACGGACATACATGACAAGCCGATAGTCGCCTTTCGCAGTTTTGTGAAAGCGTCTAAAAACACATTGAGTTAGGTGTTTTTTTTTCAAATAGTGCAACTCTATTTGTAGATACTGTCTACATTTCGCCTATTTGAAAGCCGGGCTGCTAGTTAGAAGTCAGTATGCAACCGGAAGTATCTGCGACTGGTCAAATCAATTACAGTTTTCTATAGTTTTCTGCAGTCCCAAAACATGTGCTGAGCATGTGGCATTGCCTGATTTTCACGTAGTCCTGTAGCACATCCAAAACTGACTTCAGATTTTCGGTCTAAAATCATCCCTGTTATCCTTATCAAAATTCCGTCATAATATAGCTCCCGCCTCGAAGCAAAATTTCAGCCAGTTGCTCAACTTCTTTCATCTGTTGCATTTTCTAACACTCCACTTCAAGAATCAAAAGGCCATGGCCCGCGATGGGCTGCAATTCTACAGGAAAAAGAAAATTGTATATATAAGATGCATATATATATATATATATATATATAAATTGTAATATCTGCTGGAATATACGACACCCTTGATTCTACTTGCAGCCATTTCTTAGTTTCATTCGTTAAAATAACAACATTTGTTTATGAAAATGTGGTCATTCTTTATAGATTGGCGGGGGGAGGGGGAGGGGGTGGCGGAGCGACTCGTTACGGTCTGGACGGTCCGGCTTTCAAACGCAGGTGGGGAAAGTGATTTTGTCTTCTCAGCTCCACAGATATTTACGCTGACCGAGTGTTGACCCGGGTCCCTTAAAGCAGGGAGATCGGGATCGACAACTTTTCCTGGCTATCCGCACAGGCGGCCATGACGACACATTGAACCGCGCCCAACTGGCACTTTTCGATTAACCTAACTGAGTGGGTTTCCGTCCTTTATTCTTCCGTTGTAAGGCAAATTCCAGGGTACAACACGCTAAGCGGGGCACGGTCCGCACTCCTCCCACGCATGGCGGCTAAATTTAACTGCGACTTAGTCTACCTTTAACTTGTAACATGACCATTCGGAGTTCGAATCCCAAAAAGCCTTCCAGCCAAAGTTATGCCCCGTCATAAGGCCTATTGCCTCTTGAGAAGAGGTCCTCAGTTTTCCGACGTCGGGGTCTTCAACCGCGACGGGAAATCGCTAGCGTAAACGCAATCCCTATTATAGTTTAAGGTGTCGCTTATTGAGCCCAGCGATACGGTAACGCAGGAATGGCTAAAGTGATGGAGGGACGTCGACGTGCGCTTTCGCGCAAGTCTGCCCTCAGTTAGCTCTTTGGTTGTTTGTTTGGTTGGTGATTTTTTGGCTACTACATACCCATCCACTGGGACCCTCCCAGCCTCTTGATAGTAAGTATGGCCGCACTTGCCTGGGGGTAAAGCGGCCGGATCTTAATGTTCGACTTTCATATTCACAGATATACGTGTAACCACAGACAGTAGTGGAATATTATGTGACACGCTAATACACAAACAACATACAAAACCACCGTCAGTTCAGTCGCGATCCTTGTATACCGATTTAGTAAATTAATACTAGGTGGCGCAGGGCTACTGACACATTTCATAATAATGTGGGGGCCAAAAATGTCAGGCGTCTCTGCGACACCCTTTATATCGCCTGATATTCTACTGTTTAACATATTCTTATGCATAACAGAGGCAGAACGTAGCTGGGCCATTACATTCAAAGGGACACAATGTACGTAAACAAGAAATATTCAGGCGTAATCGCGTAAAGTTCTACCCGTGGAAAAGCAATAAATATTACATATTCGGAGTTTGTATATGTAGTCGTAGTTATCCTGCATGCGAAGCGTTTTATTATATTGCCATCTATGGCCTGTCTGGCTCTAAAATAGTTTTCCACACTATCTCATAAAAGGTTCAATTTTCTAAAAAAAGATTGTTGAACATAATATGTGTTTTGCTTTCCTCTATAACTTTTGTCTGAAACTTTTCTCATTCTAGGAAAAATTCAAGGAGATATTACCTTAAATATATATAGATACAAAGTGTTCATGTAAAGTACTCGTTACTCATGTCAGAATTTTAGAAACCTTGAATTTCCTTGATTGATTTTCGAAAAACCCCGAAATATCAAGTATCTTGAAAATTCTTCCAGTGCGAACCGAGTTGTCTATGCAGATGGACACGGATGGACAGACATGACGAAGGTAATAGTCGTTTGTCATTATGTGGTAAAGGCGCTTAAAAACTACTAGTTTCGAAGTCCAGGACTTAATTATAAGAATCCTCAACAGATATTACTGTAATAAAAATAGTGGGATAAATTTATTTAACAAGTACTGGTAAGATGAGCTATGGACGCAAAGTTTGGTATTTGCTGATTAATCAGCAAACATCATAGACAACGAAGAATTCAAGAACTAGGTGTCGAGTGATGGGTATTTAAATATGGCTTGTAGAAACAAGATGACAGCCATACTCATCTAGCTTGATAAGGGTTGTAGTTGCGGGCTTCAGAACGAGAGATTTAAGCATCGGGTTGTTGTAACAGACTAGCGGTACGGATATCTGATACGGACTCTGATCGTTGGAATTAGGTACATGATTACTTTGGCGGCATAAATAAAAGATTTCACCCTAATTTAGTTTTAAATCAGACTTTATTTACTTTGATATAAAGCCGAGTTATAATTGGATGGTCAGCTTTGCTACCCTAGAAGCTGGGAAATGAATGAGCAAGAGGGTAGGACTCAGCGCAGAAATCTACGTACTTTCATATGAACCAATTCTGAACGAAATTGACACGTTTGATAAAGTTGTATCTTACTTTAGGGCCGCTCGCCCGTCAGCAAGAAGCCGAACTGCGGTATACTAAAAAGGAGACTGGCATATTTGTGTCGCTTTATTTAGGGTACAGTACGTGGCTGCGAATATATGTGTCGGTATCCTGGTAGGGAACTTTTCCGTAAGAAACAAAACGATGAATTCCACCCTAGAACAAGCGATGGAGGCCCATAATTGGAGTACAGGTTTAGCTCCACTGTTTCTTTAACCTCGGCACTAGATGGGGTGGATGGGAAAAGATAGGGTCGCTTAAACCTCCAGAAAGAGTCCCGATACCCGTTTTACATTAGGGAGGCTGATCGCCAGGGCCGGCCTGGACGGATGCGGAAAATCTCGCCCCTGTCGGCATAAGATCCCCCGAACGTACAGCCAGTAGCCAGTCGCTATGCTGACTGCGTTATTCCGGCTTACCTTAAGAAAAAAGGCTACCCTGTAATATATCCAGCACGCGCAGAAGGGACGTAGAGGTTTAGCCCTACACATTCTAAACCTCGGCTCTAGACGGAGATGGGTGGTGAACGCAACGCCCCGGCCGTTTTACCCCTTGGAAAGAAGCCGCTACCCATTGTCCCGAAAGCTGGGTGCGCCTCGTTTCCGGTCTGGATATGGCCAGAAATGTCGCCCTCACAGGTGTTCGGACCCCGACCCTAACCAGCTCCTAGCTAGAAGCTCTATGGCTGCGTTATGCCGGTCGGTCCGTAAGAAACTGTTAGTCACCAGAATGTCACTGTGAAGGCTCGGGGTCAACACTAGATTATTCAACGTGGGATCTGTTTTGAACAAAGTGGCACACAAAAAGTCTATCATTGAGTTCTTCTGTCACGCCTGGCAGTATCATTCCACCAGTTCTGCACTTTTCTTTCACCCAGTTCGACGCTACGTATCCTTATCAATTGATATCATCGTCAAATAGATCGCTTATCTGTCTGTCTAAGAAAAGGAACGTCAAAATCTCGTTTTGGTAGTACGAGAGCACACACGAACACTTGTTTCTTCTTTGGTTCTCACATTTCAATACTTAATTAGTTCTGACGCGTCAAAGTTTACCGTAATGTTCGTCGGCTCGATGTTGTTTCATTTCAAGAAAAAAAAAAACAAGAGAAAACTTAAAAAATATCAGAGATTAACAACAGCGTTTCAATCGGTATTATGTTCCCTAAGTTGTTATTGGAATGTCGACCTTCTCCGATAAAACTTACCTCTTTTCAGGCAGCCTGTCGAACAGTACTTGGCACTGAAATGCCTCTTCCGGATTTTAATTGTATTCTGCTATTGAACATTATTTTTTATCGTATTAATATCGAATTATAAATTATTTTAGTTGTTAAATTTTAACATACATCACACATATTTACAATTGTTAGCTAGCAAAAAGGACAACATACCGGCACAGACTTTTCGGAGAATTTGTTGCCTCCAACTTCAGGGTTTATGCAGTTCGAGAATGGAACATGATTAACATGAAACTTGTGCATTGTTTCATGTCCCTTCTCTCAGGGCACAAAATCATTTCGCTGTCTACGAAATTCTGTGTACATACCACGTAATTGTCTGTGATGGCCACGTGTTCAAAACCAGTTGTAGTCGTTAATCTGTTTTGCGGTTCAGTACTCAGCAGTGAGGGTGGGGATTTGTTACTGTGGACGGTGTTCCAGTATGGTCCCTGGGTGCACACGTAAAGCGAATGAGCGAGAAGGGAATTTGGCGTTGTAGTTATTAGATAAGGGAACTGTAAATAGAATTGTTTATTCTAATATGCTGAGAACAATCAGTGACAACAAACTAGAGCAGAGTCAATACATTGGGTCCTCAGTGCTGCGAATATTACAAAATACGGCCTTCCAATGCCGTGAAGATTTGTGGACAGGTAGGCCTAAACGGACGAATGTGTTGTCTCGAAGTTTAAGAATGAAATAATTCCTTTCCATGGTTTTGCTACCTTGCGAATTTAAACTGAGCAAATTTTCTGTAAGATTAACGTGCCAGACTTATGTTAGCTAGGAGCCCAATTAAAATCTCAGCAATTACATTCATATTTCTTGATTTTTTTTCGTTTCTCTCAAAATCTTTAGCCTAATTCTGGGATGGCCACTTAAATCACTCCGTGATATCTTTCTTGTTTATTCCAATTGGTTTTTCACAAGCATTCAGTCTTATGACGTTGCAGACTGTGTTACTGTAAATTACAGCTGTGTTAACCCAAAAAATAAGTACTTCAGTAAGCAAAAGTATCTCGTCACATTCCAGAAGGTCATAATGTCAGAAACTGTCGTATTGTCAACAGTGTACATGAAAACGAATTCCAGAAGAGGAGAGGAAATGTTGTAAGAAGGACGATGAAACATTCTGAAGCCCGAGAAGAAAAGCAGTAAACCCAGCATGCTGTAATAACATATTTTTTTTAGCTACTATTGGTGTTCTAAAAGAGGCAGTCATCATTATTACATATTTTCACCTTTATGCAGGATATTTATAAATACGTACCTGAAATAAACCATGTCTCTTAGGTATTTAATGTAGCAAATATTCTTTCACTTTATTTTTACCAACTTATGTACTTGTATATCAGTTAATATTAATGCTGATACATTAAAATATTAAAAGATAAACTATAAAATTATTTAAAACTCCGACATGTTTCGGTTATTTTATAAAACCATCTTCAGGTAGTCTCCTGTGCCTACCAAAGTTACTTGTTATCTGATATTAATGTTGAGGTATGCTGGAAGCATGTCTTATTTCATATGTGATGGAGCTGGATATCATATTACGTGTATCAGCATTAATATTAACTGATATACAAGTGCATAAGTTGGTAAAAATAAAGTGAATTGAATCAATATGCACGGTGCAACAGTGAAAGCAAATATTCTTTGTTTACAGAAACGGTGTATTTAACGCTGTTTTACTCGTACATGACGAAAGTTTTGTGCTTTCACACTAGCACTTCCCGAAGTATGTGCGCAGTGCGCAATGTGATTGTTTTCTCTAGTTCCCTGATTTCGTGCTCGTTCGATATGTTGGTCAAGTAGTTTTTGAATGACTATGACATCGTTGCACTTGCCTCTATTTGAATGACTATGACATCGTTCCACTTGCCTCTATTTTTACTGGTATCACTTTTGTTTTTACATTCCACATAAGCTGTGTCCCCGCTGTGTTTAATTTATACTTCAGAAACTATCGGCCTTTTTTTTATATCAGTTTTCCATCTCCTAAATTTGCAATGTCTGTTGACTGATGTATTCTTTTTTCGTTATCACGGATTATGATATCCGGTTTATTATTTTTTTTTTGAAGTTCAGGTGATCGTGCATCGTGACAAATTCTTACAACAAAACCAACTACATACACTTATTTCTCAAATTTACTTTTGGAGCAAAACACTGTATGTTTCGGACAGTTCCTCTGTCCATCATCAGGAGTTATTCACTGTACACACAGCAATGATATCTGTCATACAGCTTGCGAGCAGGATCAGCATGGAACTGCCAGTTCCTTCCTGATCCTGCTCACAAGCTGTCAGCCAAACTGTATGACATATACCACTGCTGTGTGTACAGTGAGAAACTCCTGATGATGGACAGAGGAACTGTCCGAAACACGTAGAATTTTATTCCAAAAATAAATTTGAGAAATTAGTGCATCTAGTTGGGTTTATTATAGGACTCCGTTTTATTGTTAGGATTGTTTCTTTCAGTTTTCACTTTTGATTCCTCAATATGTTTACCTTACCTTCGTGACTTGTATTTACTGATATCGGTACCTGATCATGTCTCTCTTTGTATAGTGTATGCCTTTTTGAATATGATTCTTTATTTTTAGTTTTAATTATTTTAAAATTTCTGTTGTGTTGTTAAGTTTGTGTTTCGTTGATTATTTTCACGCTTTTGAATAATATTACAAAGTGTTTCTCTTTATATTTTGTGTTCAGATACTCTGCAATATTGATTATTATTGCTTTATACGTCGCTGGTATTTGTAACAACGTTGTTCCCCATTAATCTCTCTTTTTTTAAAAGTATAACCGATTTGTGCAAGCTTCTGGATGGTGCATATTCGAATATTGCCGGATCCTTCTAGTTTTCTTGTCAATTTTTCTCATAAATTCTAACCTCCAATTAATTTTACTAAAATGGCTCTTAATCCTGAGATTGTTAATATTCCAATTTTTAAAAATATATTCTTAGCATATAACTCGGATTTTAGTATCATCCTTAATCACTAATTTCATTTTTTTTACTTGTTGTTGTTGAAATCCTATAGCTTCACTTTCCTCAATCCCAAAGTATTTTTATTATTATTGTTATTGAGTTTTGAAAAATGTAAAGAATATTTTAATATACTATTTAATAGATCCTTATGCTCCTTTTTCGTACATTATGTAGAACCCCGTATAAGGTAAGACAGGTGCATACAGGATTAGAAGGAGTAATCTGGAAGACCTGAGTTTAGACGGGAAGATAATATTGAACTAGTTATTGAAGAAGTAGGAGGGAGCACAGAATGGACTGATACGGCTTATGAAAGTAAAGAATAACGGACTACTATGAACATGGTAAAAGACCTCCCGGTTCCTTAAAAGGTTGGAATGTTCTTTGGTATTTGTAAAATTACTGGTACCTCAAGAAGCCATCTACTCCATAGACTTAATTATTTAATTAGTTTTGTTAAATCTGCTACCGTGAACTTATTTCGTGAGAGGGAGGTTAGAAATGTGAATGTGTACATGATTCAAATTAAAAATATTATCCTTCAGAATCTCAGTTTGTTAGAGAAAGGAAATTTAAGGTCTTGGATAGGCCCACAAATTAAAAAATCAGCAGTCGCTTTTGCTCTGTTAGCAGTAACATGGCGCTCTGTCACCACACGCGCGCGCATGTTATACAAGTCACTGACACTTTCGTGGCGCGCTACTGATAGCTTATCCATGATGTGACGTCAATATGACGTTACACTGTCATTTCATCTTGTGTCGGTTGAACAGACACAGCATAATGTAGCAGGAAGAGACTGTTGAACCCTGAGCCTTGAATTCTCAGGGCTTATTACTTACCAGCAGGACCGGTATAGTCCCTGAAATTTTCAAAATTTTATCACCTGCTTGGCTACCATTATATTGTGCAAAACATACGTGTGAACAAAAGCATTTCCATTGTTATAACCTATAATGTCACAACAGAGGCTTGGGTTTTTCCCAAGTTACTACATGTGGGATTTGTGGTGGACGAAGAGGCATTGAGACCGGTTCTTCACTGATTATTACAGTTGTCGTTTGTCAGCATAATTCCACTAATGCTCCATATTTTTATTTTATTTATCTACCACCCAAGATGTATGGACTGAGCGGTACACAGCATCGTTAAATATAAACTTTCTCTCTCTTTCTCTCGCTGGCTGTAATTTACATAAAGGACCCAGTAGACAAATACTGAATGTAACGAAGCTGTACATGTATTACGTACCTGAAAAAATGTAGGCTGATATATTTTGAAAAATTTGAAGTGTTTTCACAAAATATGATAGAAATATCATGTGCTTGCAAGTGATACCCCTAACAAACTAACAAATTAACTAACTGACTAAATAACTAACCAACCATGGAGCAGAGTACTTCCTGAGAGGCTAACAGGTCCTCTTCTAGTCAAGCATTGCTCCTCATTTAAAGGAACCCGTAAGTTCATTACCGTCTTCACAACAGCCCGCAACCTGTCCCTATCCTAACTCAGATTAATCCAGTTCAGGCATTTCCTCCCACTTCTTGAAGATTCATTCAAATATTATCTCTCAACCTACGCCGAGATCTGATAAGTGGACACTTTCCCAATGGTTTCCACACCAAACCCTGTATGCATCTCTCTTGTCTTCCATTCGTGCCATATACCATGTTTATATATTAATAGTAACAATAATAATAATAGTAATGACATTTTTGTGCAATGCAGTAACGTTGAAAGTACTGAAAGACACGTACCATTTAAGTAATACTTTGCTAGAGAATCAAGTAAAGGTACTGGCTCCGTGCGAAATTGCCTTTAGCTTTCGGTCTGTTTGCTTGGGTTAAAGCGAAAGGAACTAGAGTTGACTACCCGTCCCCTCCTAGCCAATATTCATGCTTGGCAAATTACGGGACAGCCTCGATCTGACGGTGATAATTAATGGTCCACCGTAGCTGGGCATATGATATTTTGTATTAGAGTAGGTCATGAATTGGTTAACACAACACATATGAGCGTGAAATTCTGTTTTGAAGTGAATAAATATTTGCTCGATGAATAGGCAAGTCTTCAAATTGTATCTTACAGATTTAATATTCCTCCCCTAACATAAAATAATAATAATAATTATAGTAATAGATTCCACAACACTGTGACATCTCCCTCTTCATACCAAGCCATTGTTTGAAGAGGGAGATATTACAGTGTTGTGGAATCAAGCAGTACATACAGACAGAGAAGTTACAGCAAATAGGCCAGATATAATAATTAAAAACAAAAAAGAGAAAACATGCACACAGATAGATGTGGCAATACCCGTAGACAGAAATGTTGTGTAAAAGGAAGCGGAAAAGAAGTTAAAATACAAGAGTTTGTGTATAGAGATACAACGAATGTGGAACCTCAAATGTACGATTGTACCAGTAATAATTTGAGCCAGTGGAATAGTAACGAGAAGCTTAAAGAAAAATTTGGAAACTATACCAGGAAAACATTCGATAGATTCACTACAAAAGGCAGCTATACTTGGAACATCACACATAATACGGAAAGTACTGCAATGTGAAGCTTACAGCCTGAGCGGTGGGGATCACCGCTGGTCCAAGAGAAGTACCAGGAAGAAATGCCTGTGACAGGAGACATAGGTATCGTATAATAATAATAATAATAATTTAGCAGTAGGAAATAAGCTTATGAGTTGTGCTCGAAACTTATGATTTTGGAAGTTGCACTCTTGCCTGTAATTTACAGTTCTACGTACGCTGAAGTAATTTTAGTTGGGGTTTTGTCTGAGAACATGATAAAGTGACACTCCCATTACGGATTGCACATATGCTAGTAAAATGCTATGAAGAAATACCGCTTGTTTACTCTAATCACTCTGTATATATTTTACATGGAATTTCGAAAATGGGATCTTCCGTTATATTTCTGCAGTTTTCCTATACTTTTTTGTAATAGAAAGTTTTTTGATCAAATTTTCTTTCTTGTTCTCTGTTTAAAAAAAAAGGTGAAATTACGAAAAGCGATTAAGGTTTTTCCAACCCAAAATATTTATATTTTTAAAAGTATTTTTAGGCTGAATTACGTTCCTTGACAAAGAACGTAATTATAAACTGATGGGCAGTCCGATACTTCGTACACTCAGCACAGAAAATACAGACATTTTACCCTAGAGACACCACATGGGAGATTCATACAAGAGAGAGGGAATTATCACTAGCTTCTAGGGTCGGTTAGTGTATGTCAGTGCATTGTCTGCCAAAGCAATATGAATGTCTAGACGACCGGTTTGCCTTCCCCTCTTTTATCCTTCCTTTGTTCTGTTGTTCTCATCTATTGCGTCTGTGTATTAGTTAAGTTTCCACATCATCTTCTCTCAGCACCACAGCTGCAGTTGTTTCTACAATAATTACATCGCCACTGAAAACTTTGTTCTTTGAAAGTAAAGCCAACTCTGTCATACAGGCAAACTCGATCGAGCGGGGTCGATGTTCTGTGGGATGGATATGGCGCACTCTCTGCTCACAGATTTATTGACTAGGTTGTGCTACAGGTATACAGCCCATGTACGTATTCGAGATTATCTTACACGCGCGCGTGTGTGTGTGAGTATGTGTATATATATTTATATATATAAAATTAAACATCATTAGAAAGGGTTTAAAAGTTTTTACTAATTCCTTTTGTCTGGCTTCTTTCCGTGAGACTTGCCAGTGGTTAAAATTTCCCCTGAATGGGTTACTGGCCCAGAGCAGGGTAAGTCCAGTGGTAGGATTGCTACTTTTAGCCTCTGGACCGGCATGTTTAGGGATGGCATTTCCTCCATTCCTGGTGAAACAGTTATACCGCTGTGACTCCGTTGTCATTTCCTCGTTTGTGAGAACAGGGTATACTACGAGAAGGTGAGGATGACTGTTGGGTAGGATAGGCTATAGTATGACGCATCACTACTTACACTAATCTACTATATACTTATCATGGTAGACTTTTGAAGAAACTTCTGGATACGTGAGACCGGAACGGGTCAACAAGTGGCCCAACTCCATGAAAGATATATGATGATGATGATGATGATGATGATGATGATGGTGATACTAATTCCTTGCAGTTGAGTATTGTTTGATAAGCTAATATTCACTTATGTGGTCGGGAGTCTCCCTGCGAGATGTGGTGCACTCATAGCTGTGTTGCTAAGGAAGCGCACATTCTGGAACATGACATTGTCATCGAGCGAATATTTTTCGACGTTTCGACTGATTATAGTGCTTCTATCTTCAGGGCCAGATATTCTTCACGGACAGCTTATTTCTGAATATAAACGCACTATATTTCATATCCGTACATTCAAGGAGTACCTAAATTTATGTAGTAGACCAACATATGCACACAGGTTAAATATGTTTATCATATATTCTTTATTACGTACATGTTTCAGTCGCTGTTGCGACCATCGTCTGGTGAACCTTCACAAGAATACTGATAAATTACAACAGATTGCCATATTGTGTAAGTAAAACCAGTTAATGTTATAATGGACATATCAAGTTCTCCCAATAGTCATAAAAATTTCGGATTATATACTTCCTCAGTTTCTCCCTATTTTCATTAAAATGTCGAAATATGTTCTGTCTTAGGTTCTCTCTATGGTCATAAAAAAGTCGAATTATATTCTGTCTCTAGTTCTGCCTATGGTCACAACAATATCAGATATCACATGTATTACCTTTCATTATACGTAGGTTATTCGGAAAGTATGTACCGTCTGCGCATATCTCTCGCGCATCCTCAAGCCTGTTACTTTGCGCATGTGCAGTGACTTCCTCTATCAATTGAGAAGCCACAGACGCCATTTCGTGAAATTCGTGTTATGTTTATGTTTGTTCCTTGCGTTAAACATTTTTAAGACAATTGAAGGGGCCGCCGACTGTGAAATAGGTCTGTAATTCGTTTTTTGAACGCTAGGAATGTGCTACCAAGTGAGATTCATCACCATATCAGTCAAGTGTATGGTGACAATGCGATGAGTGATGGCATGGTTAGGAAATGGGTTCGGATGCTCAATGAGGGACGAGAGAATGTGCACGATGAGGCGCGAAGTGGGCGTCCATCTTCGATGAATGATGATATGGTGCGTAAGGTCAACGAAAGAGTGTGTGACGACAGACGTTTCACAATATCTTTTCTGTCCCCGCACTTTCCTCAGACTTCAAGGACTCTACTCTATGACATAGTCAGTAGTGGCTAACATCGCAGGCGGCTGCATTCTATGAGGAGGGTGTACAAAATTGTGCCCCGCTACGATAAGTGCATCAATAATGGCGGCGAATATGTGGAAAAATAGTTTGAAAAAGGTAGAATCTGATAACAATAAAATTTTATACTAAATCTTAATCGATTTTTTTACAGCGAAATGGTACTTACTGTCTGAATAAGCCTCCTACATTTAGCAGGTAGGTAAATATATGAACAGCTGTTTTATCGAAAACGCAACTGTTTGTATAATATTATGACAGCTTTTACCTTCAGCTATGGTAATTTATTTTTGTTACACCCACAAACAACAACATAAACCCAACCAAACTTTTTAAAACCCAAATTTTTCTGTTTTTAACAGTATATAATGCAACTTGTTATGACCAGAAGGAGAACTTGATACCTCCAAAATAATATTTTTTTGTCCCGTTACGGACCCGGTGTGGCCCAGAGGGTGGGTAGAGGTGTAGCCCTACTCTTCCACGACCGCAGCACTAGAAGGGGGTGAGTGGTCAGCAACACGCCCCGGCCGCACTTTACCCCGGGAAAGACCAGGTACCCATTTAACAGGAGGCTGGTTGGGGCCACAGGGCCGGTCTGGACGAGCGGAAAATCTCGTCCCCACCGGGATTCGATCCCGGACCTTCCAGCCCGGTAGCTCAGTCGCTATACCGACTGAGCTACCCGGCCCACATTGTAACATTAAGTGGTGTTATTTATGCAATAAGGCGATATTTTTGGGTGGCAAAACCGCAGTGCCACTTACAGCGACATTACTTGACCATAGAGTATTTACTTTATCCCCCTAACTGAAAACCAAGACATATGTATATTAACTCTTTGGCGCCGAAATAATTTTTTTAATTTTAGCACACTCTGTGTATAAAATGTGAATAATACAGGAACCAAATACGTTAGAATTATGAAACAAACTGCATTTTGAAGAAATAAAAAACGGAGAGTATACACCATGTTTAAAATATTCAGTACTTATATTTGTTGAATAAATATATAAAATGCAACTTTAGAGGTTAGCGGTGCGGTACGACCAATATAGTAGACATTAGGCGTCAAAAGGTTAAGCGGTAACATGACAGTACAGAGCAATGCAGTTAATGCGCCGAGTGTCGAAGTTGCTACGTTGCCCTGGGTTAGTTGTTATAAAACGTGCGAGTAAAAAATATATTTTTTTTCGTCGATGCCTTCCTTATTAGTAAAGCAATAAAAGTGGAGTTATCTTTCTTGTTGACCTCTTGCGGCTATTTGATTATTCCTGATGCCGTATATGGCTCCAATAATGACAATACAATTAAGTTAAGTGAACTGAAGGTCAAGCATGCGCTTATAGGAAGCTTAATATAACAGTGTGTTGAGATAACTTGTGGGGGAATGTGCTGCTGAAACATCTGATTGTGATTCACTACTAAACACTCTCTTATTGCTGTGTCACTTTTTCTCAGGGCCGGATTAAGAGCGGGTAATGGGGTGCAGCTGCCGGGGGCTCCAAAATATTTGGGGTGCTCAGACATCAGTGGAATAATCGGGGTGCTAGTAAAGTCAGGTTCTCACACGCTAAAGAATTTCTTTGAAAATATACGTAATTTGGACACAAGCCATCAGAAATCTCGTCAGACCTGTCCTATGCCGAAGATAGTTTAAATAGTATCGGTTTTGATAATTGTCCAACGAGATGCAACACAAAGCAGTCTATTTATTATTCTGCAAATTCACTCTATATATTTCGGGTGTCAACAACACCCATCATCAGGATTACACAAAACTGTAACTACAGCCTCCGGTACTGTGCAGCTACCTTCCTCCAAAGTGGCCAAGATGGCCACGTGGCATTGGCCACGTTGGAGGGAGTTAGCTGCACAAAAAATATGACCAGTACAGGAGTTTGTAGTTACGGTTTTGTGTATTCCTGATTGTGGGTGTGGTTGACACCCAAAATATGTGGAGTGAACTTGCAAAATAACAAATAGACTGCTTAGTGTTGCATCTCGTTGGGAAATTATTAATATAGATCAGCGATGCACGGAACCATAAACATAAAAGGCACCAGTTTATTTGCCAGACCGAGGAACAAAATTATTGATTTGTCCGGGGCGCCCTCATGTGTCTGGCTGGCTCTGCTTCTCAAAATTCAAGAAGAGGAATATAAAAAAAACCTAAGGGTAATTAACCAAATATAGCCATTACCTATTTTGAGTTTATATTAACCCCTACAAATTTAAAGATGGTCTTCGCCTAGAATAACCGTCCCTGGGCTCGCCTAAGGAAAATAATGTTAACGGAATAATTTGGAATGATGTATGTGTAAATTTATAATGGATCAGCAAAAATTTGCCGAATTCAATTGGCCTATAAATAATAAATCAGTATAATGAATCTCACGAAGGCAAAGGTCTCCTGCTGGAACCAGGAAGAGCTGGCGTGTTTTATCGCTAGGTGAGCTATTCCTAGAGAGGTCGCATTTTTACGAATGTCTTGAATATCTACACCATTCTCCCCCATTTTTGGCAGTATTTTTCCTTTCCATCCCCTGCTGACAAACTTGGAGCTCCTTTTTTAACCTTTTGGCGCTGGAATTATTTTTTTAAATTTTAGCACACCCTGTAAATAAAATGTGAATATTACAGGAACCAAATATATTAGAATTATGAAACAAACTCATTTTGAAGAAAAAAAACGGAGAGTATATACCATGTTTAAAATATTCAGTACCTATATTTGTTGAATAAATATATAAAATGCAACTTTAGAAGTTAGCGGTGCGGTACGTCAACTATAGTTGACATTAGGCTTCAGAAGGTTAATTGCGCCATGAACGACTGCGTTTGGGCGCCGATAATAGGACTAGAAATACATTGGACTACAGAAAGCATTCCTCTGTCTCTAGTTTTTAGAATTTATGGGCCAATATAAACCACTAGACTGTTGAATTTGTTCCAAAACACACCAATTACCGTTCTGAATTTTCTTCCCGCATTGTCCCGGAATATTATCAATTGTCCTGGTTATGTGTATTTAGGGACATGTTCAACAGCTTCTCCCTTCAGATTGATTCATGTTTCAGCGCTATTTATCATTAATGTGGTCTTCTACGTTTTGATTTGTAGTCCAGCAACTGTCCTCATGTTTGTTAGTTCCTTCACCATTTCTTGCACTTCACCATTAGATTTGGCAAAAAAATACCACAATATAGTCGACCCTAGATTTGGTAAGAATTCTACCGTTGATATTAAGTCCACATTAGTTACTCCAGTCCAGTCTCTAAATTATGTTCCGATAAACAAGCGAACAGATCTGATATTTTTTTTTTATATTTTGTTGACCGTGCATTCTAATATAATGATAGCCTTTTTTTCTTGCCAACTTGATGCATAAATTCTTTAATTTAGTATATTTATTATATTCCTCTACATGCTTCGAGTACTATTGTGCCCATCTTCAGGAGGACAATTGTATTAATATAGCATCTGGTATCGTCACCCTCTTTGGGTGACTGTTCAGTACACAGGTTACGAGAGGACTCAATATTGATACAATTGGATCACAGTGTTTGACTCTTCTTTCCGCCCTAAAATTGTCGACTTCAAATTGGCATTTAACATAGTTGTTGTTTTATATATTCCTTATTATTCTAACATCTTTATCTCGATCGTCTTGATCCTTTAGTGTTTATAGAACAAGTTTATACTCCACGGAGTCAAAAACTTTTGTGTAGTGAAGGAAAGTCAAGTAAATCTTTTAATTAAACTCTGCTGCTTTTCAAACACTTTGTATATAAATTGAAAGTTGCCAATAATACTAAAGCCGAAAAGGAAACTTGCTTGGTCTGGTGGCTGATTCACATCAAGGTTCTAGTGAGCCTTATTGTTAGGAATTTTGAGAACAAGTTGACTTATAAGGGGAAGAAGTATTTTATAAGAAAGAAACAGACAAATTTGTAGAGTATAGTAGAAGCGATGACGGCTCGAAGTCATTTAAATGCACGGCTCAATGGAAGGACACTGAATACTTTTTCCCCATTTTATTTATTGTGAATTACGCCAGGAAAAATTAATATTCTCTTTGAAGTAGTACTTTTAAAAACCCGCAAAATGTAATTATTTACCAAAGACGTTTAAGAAATTTGAATACGCTGACAATTACGAATTGTCCATTTTTCTGTTGTGAGTCTCATGGTAAAAGGTAAAGCAGTCTCGTTACAGACCTGAACAGACCCAGAGAGTTCCAGGTAGTTAAGGTTCCCAGATTTCGTGACAAAGGCACAGGATGTTAGTAAGGTTGTCAGACTTACGCACCGGCCGCCTTTACTCCCAGGAAATGTTCCTGATACTCGTTTCATGTTAGAGGCTTAGTCGAACCCAGGGCCATAGTGCGATCGGAAGGATTTTATATCAAAGAAAAATCCAATGATACCAGCTGGGATCGAACCAGCGACCTTCCGATTTGTAGCACAGCACCTTAACCACTGTGCCACTGCTGTTCCCGAGTCTCATGGTGCTTACTGAAATATAATAAGACTGACAAAAGAAATGTTTATTGGAATTTTTTCCCTTTCTTAAACTTCAGCGGAATTGAATTTAAATATTTTATAATTTCACAAATCGGAATTAAAAACAAAATAGGGCTAAAAAGATGGTTTGTAATATAGGAATCGTACCGATTGCGCTAAACGCGCGGCGTAAGGCGGAAGTCTGATTCCGCTTTACGCCGGATTCGAAAGTTCAATTGCCGTTGAGGGAATGGATTCTCGTCTGTTGTGTTTGTTAAGTGTTGTGTTCGTAGTGGCTTCTACGACAAACTGATGACTCATTCAGAGGATTCCCGCCGTATGTGTGCGTCTAATTGTATGATCTTGACCCCGAGTTGAGCTGATGTGTTGCAGAAAGAAATACAGGAAAGGGGCAGGCATTGAAAACGACAATGATACATAGAAACTGTTCACAGAAGTAAAATTAAAATGGAAGAATATGATTCTTTTATAAAGGCACGTAGTTTTGTTTCCTATCATCACATCGATAAGTGCTGTGAAGAACATAGTTCAGTTCGATCTCTTAGGAAAAAATACAACATGTTTATATTTTTGAATAATAAAACCGATTTCGTAACTACGTTGCAATTAGAGACGTTAAAGAGCAGGCCTCCTTAAATTATTAATTAAATTACGAGAAACTGCAGACTGTCGATAAACGGTGTAACAAAAAGAACAATTATGATTACGTCGGAAAGGAAATGTCTTTCTCTTAGTGTAATTCTCATTACTTTATTTCCACGATGATTCGCATTTAATATGTAATTAATTACATTAGTGTGTGGTATTTCTTATGAAGCTGGTGACATCCTACTTGTATATCTCTGTATCGCAATGTAATAAGAGTGTGGTACGAAGTTTATAGAGGGGGTATAAATATCCATGCTAGCTAGAACTGTACTTCGCAGAAAGCAGTTTAAAAATTCCCCAAAGGTTCCCAGTCCTCACAAATACAGCCAATGTGAGCGAAATGCTACCGAGCTGGTTAAACAGAATGTCTTAGCCTACTTTGCTCCCATGACACCCACAATGTTGAATGCTCTCCATGGCTGTCCTTGTGGGGTACATGTCATACATTCCCTAATGTATAAAAGACCATGTTCTGCACGTAAAATAGCTTGTTGACCACTTTCATGGGAGCTTTTGGAACTTCATCCGAAGCACAGATTTTGATGTTAAGACCACAGTAAGATTAAGGAGAATGTTATGGCCGGTACATGCCGTAAGAAAGGCTAAAATATGTAAGTCTTTCCTCATTAATTAGGAAAGAACCATGCCATGAAGATATAAGGAATGGATGTATAGTGGCAAGCGTTCCTCAGTTCGGCACTCTGCAGCCTCCACTGACGAGGGAAAAGCCCCAGGCATACGCTGAAAATGTGGCAGGGTGGGCCTCAGAAACCGCCATTCCATCTTTCACTCTGCGGAGCTTCTGTTCCAGCCTGTAACCTATTCATTCTAAGAACTAAGACATGTTCTCTACAGCAGGAGTGGGAGAGATTAAAAAATCACAAGGCAAATATATTTATTTATTTATTAGCAGGTTCACAATGTTTCCAATTCTTCCTGCGCCCATTTAACAATTATATTATCTTCTTCCTCCAGTTGCCTCTGTCATTCCAGTCTTCTTCCAGTAATCCCTTTTTTCCCATCAGACCTCTAATCCCTTCTGCCCAGGTAAGTTTAGGTCAAACATATATTTCAACCAAAAATATCTTCGAAACAATTTAATCCCAAACTGTGCCAGGATAAAAGTACCAAATACTTCCACAGCATCCAAATATACACAACAACAAAATTCTACTATAAGAATAAGAGACGAGAAAAATAAAGGTTGTGTTTGACAGTCAAGTTACATAAAATCTATTAGTAAAATTTTACATTCATGGTTCCGTGCATCATTACAATTGTTCAATAATAAACACCAACAAGATGACGCTTATGGACTATCCTTTATTTCACGGTTAGTCGTCCTTTACTCTACATGTTTCGAGCTTCAGGGAGCTCATCATCAGGAGTTCACTTTTTCTACACTGTACAGGCAGTCTCTGGCATACTGTA
>Ga0136643_10004398_pt1 | contig 19416 bp, 9 predicted proteins | sample TergutLab28metaG_FD_96883 | JGI IMG/M metagenome (GOLD analysis project Ga0136643, IMG submission 96883) | Labiotermes labralis P1 segment gut microbial communities from Petit-Saut dam, French Guiana - Lab288 P1 (version 3) (version 3) | ecosystem: Host-associated > Arthropoda: Insects >...
CCAGGAAAACACTTGATAGATTCACTACAAAAGACAGCTATACTTGGAACATCACACATAATACGGAAAGTACTGCAATGTGAAGCTTGAAGCCTGAGTGGTGGGGATCACCGCTGGTTCAAGCGAAGTACCAGGAAGAAATGCCTGTGACAGGAGACATACATATCGTATAATAATAATAATAATAATAATAATAATAATAATAATAAATGTATGTAGGTATGTAAAGAGACATGATGGACTAGCCAATATTATCCATCAGAAACTGGCAGAAGCAGCCAAACTGATTGATGATAAAAGTCCATATTATAAGTACATGCCAGCCAATGTACTGGAGAATGAAAATTTCAAGCTGTACTGGAATCGCAGCATACTTACGGACAAAACAATACCTTTTAATCGACCTGACATAACTTTTATGAATAAGAAAATAAAGAACACCTTTTTGATAGACATAACTGTCCCAAACACACATAATCTCGCCAAAACAATAACTGACAAACAAAACAAGTACCAATAACTGGTGAATGAAATATGTGCTATGTGGAAGCAAAAGGCAGCAAAAGTGATCCCGATAGTAATATCATCTACAGGAGTAATTCCAAAGTCACTATCACAAAGTCTAACAAGACTTAACTTGCACCCAAATACATATATACAACTGCAAAAACCTGTAATTCTTGGCACATGTTCAATTGTAAGAAACTTTTTAAACTACAAGTAAGACCACTGAGCCTAATCCTGTTGATTACTACATCCCAGGATAGGTGAATATTTCCCAGCCAAAGCTGAGAAGTGAAAAATTAGATGATGATGATGATGATAACAATAATAATAAATTTATTGGAGTTAGAAAAATGTGATCTTGAAATAATAACATTTATGAATGTAAATACAAACATGTACACAACAACTCCATTGTTAAAATTCTGTTGAAATTATTTTTGAATGTAATAATTATGAACTGTGGTTTTAGTGGGTTTTGCTTGTATGCCAACAATATAGCCCACATATGCACCACCAATTTACTTTTTTTATTGGTTTGGTTTATTTGTTCATCCATTCAGTCACACATATAACATTGGACATGTCAATTACAGATTACAAATTATATATTACAACACAAGTTATAATATATGGACATCCACCCAATATAGTATAATAAATAACAATTCAAAATTTAAAGACCAATTGGAAGTCGTATCTGTCATTACATCTAGAAATATGTGTGTTTATATAAATGTGTGTGTTTATATAAATGTGTGTTTATATAAATGTGTATTTATATAAATGTGTTTATATAAATGTGTGTGTTTATATAAACGTGTGTATTGTAAGAGCATAATTACCTTCCTACTAACATACAAAATACATCTCATTACATAAAGCAATTCAGCTCTACTTTAAAAGTTTTCTTCTTACAAATTAATTTTACTCGGAGGAATATTTTACTTGGAATTCCAATAGAGATCTTGGCCCACTGTAATTACCCTAAAATTAAATATCTAAATAATCTTACATTAATATAACTCACATATTATTATTTTTACGTTACATTCTTAACTTGTAGGTATAAATATATAAATACACACATTCCTTTTTGTAGTGACAGATACCACTTCCAATTGGTCTTTAAATTTTGTATTGTTATTTATATATTATATTGGGTAGATATCCATATATTATAAGTTATGTTGTAATATATAAATTGTAATCTGTAATTGACGTGTCCAGCGTTACATGTGTGACTGAATGGATGAACAAACAAACAAACAAATTACTTTTTTTTTAATTTTACATTCGTACCGTGCATCTTGATATTAGCAAAGTTTTATTCATTCACCAACTGATGCACTATTTGATACATGCTAGTTTGTGTAGGGGTGAATAGGCATGCTGGTAATAGGGAAAGCACTGTCCATGTATCACCAAGCATTTACTGTCTGCTGTAAAAATTCCCGTAATGACTGAAGGTAAAAGTATATTTCCAACAAAGTAAATGTTTTTGAAACACATATAACATTGCCTGGCTAAGGTTACTTGGGCAACAGCCACACCATGCTGACTGTAACTATGTCAGGGAGCTGATATAGCAATTTATCTGGTCCCTAGATTGCCTGTGATGCATTCTGACTACATTTGCAGGGCAAACATTTTTCAATTTATGTCTGACAACAAAAAAGACAAGTTTTACTAATTTTGAAACAGGTACATACACAGTAATTACAAATTTTGTTCCATACAGACACTGATACTTGACAAGTTAAGGGGTCTAATTACAGTGCCTTTAGTCGAAACATGTCAATGTATAAGTAAACCCATTAAATTAACCTCAGTGATATATGTAAATTATGTAACATTTGAAGTTTAAAAGTGTGATCTAGAGAACAAGTCCCAACAACATGTGTAGACACAGTCAGTGGATGCAATAAAGACATGTAGCATGAGATGCAAGGGACAGCATTGTGTTGTGAAACCACTTCATTCATAGTCCAGTGATCCACTGATTCTCCAGCAGTTTTCACAGGTACAGAGTCCAAACAAACATTGTTGAAAGAAAGGTATTCTAAGATGAATTGATGAAGTTGGTCACATTAATTTTTTATATTCATTAAAACTTTGTGTTAAAGAACAAAATATATGTTATAGGTTTTAAAAGTGATGTTAATTTTCAGGTAATATTGTGAAACTTGTAAATTGCAATGCATTATATTTCTTTATTCATTTATTATCTAGATCAATTTTTATTCCCATGAAGCCATATAAAAGTGGTATGTTGGATATGGAACACGTCAATAAAAAACACATTCATACAATCTACAGAACACACTATAACTAGAATAAAATAAGAATAAATAAATCAAACATCAATACATAGTATCACACAGAAGCTAATTCTTGTTTGTTCCAAGTCAGGAACAAGACAGTATTACATACACAATACCAAACAATGCAGTGCTAAAATATAACAAGGTAAAAGCAATTTATAGACTGCATAGTATATGCCAAGCAGCTTGAATTACCTACAGTGAAAGGAATTTAGACTATCAAATGTCCTAGACAATAAGGCGGAGCATGCAATACATTACAGTACAATAGAAAATTGATGGAAACACAATACAGCAGTATAATAAATTTGTATACAGAAGACTAAACAACACAAGTAACAACTTTGCTGTACTGTATTGACAAACTGTAGAATGCCACACTGCTTTAGTGTATTTAATTTTCATTGAAAGCTTTAGAAGTTATTGTAATATTTATAAATGCATGTAATGTTGAAATTGTTTGTTGTGTGTTGTCATGTGTTCGTTATAAAATAATTCAATTAAGGTCTTAAATGGTTTAGTTTCTAAGTAATTTCTGGTTGCAGTTCATTGGTTTTTCATGTAGATGTTTGTGATAAAATTTATCGTCAATTTATTATTGAATGTGTATTTGAGCAATAAATGTTCTTAATTTTGATGTATGGCATTATATGGCATCATTGAAAATTCTTCTCTTCATACATGTGCCCTTAATTAACTCACAATGTATCTACAGCACTGATCAATTGAGTTGCCCTCCCGTTACAGAGACATTTGCAAAACATGCCCTCAACTTACACAGACATCCCTGAAATGGAAGAGTAGTGTGATTTATCAGCTGTAACTGTTTATTGGGTTCACCTGTGGGGACACCCACATGTCATTCCATCTCCTATTCAATCCTGTTTCATCTCACAGCTCTCCTTCCTCTGTCCATACACCAATCAACACTCGACCTAGTCAACAGCATCTTAACCACCACAACAAACCACTCTCTCACTCCCTCCACAAACAAAGGTAACAGCCCCTGACAAGAAGAACTACCTTCTGGAAGCCACGCCCATCAGCTCTGCCAACCAGCCAATGGCAGAGCAGGCTGACCAGCAGTGACCTGTATAAAAGAAGCCATCTGACCAGCGAAAAGCAGTTCATTTGGAAGGAGTAAATTGTCTCTGACACATCAAGAAAGAATCCCAGCAAGGTTACATCAAGACAGGAGGCACGACGCCCGAATGCCCGCCCACGATGCCTTGTGGGCCGGGCACACCACCGCTCATCCCGGCATACAGCAAGCAGCCCTCAGCCAGCAACAACACCGGCCACTAGCTGCCGAGGTTCACCGTGGCCCTCAGGTCAAGCCCAGCCGTGTATCAAGCAGTACTGCATGACCAGATGCTTCTCCACGACATCGCACCGTAGAGATGCTGACCGAGCGGACCAGTCGCTTCTCATCCGGCAGGTTTTTCACACTACATGCCCTGCTGCAGACCATAACTATTACACCACCATTAAGTCGTCTCCATACTGTACAACTACTCTTGACACTAATAAACATTGTTATATATGTGTGATACTGGGGTTGTCTCTCTGAACAATCCTACAGCATCCCACACACCGATCAGAGAGAGTGTGGCACACAGTCCACAGGCTTTGATATAAGCAATAACACAAAGCATCTTGAGAGAAGCTGAACAACTTTCACAGTAAGAGTTTATATTTAAAAAAGCAGAAAAATGCACATTGCCAATGGCAGAGCAGGCTGACCAGCAGTTACCTGTATAAAAGAAGCCATCTGACCAGCAGTATCTGTTCGATTCTTGCCGAGTAAGGATGTGTGCCTTTCGCTCCGCCTGACGCTTGCGATATTAACAACGTAACCAACCTCGTTTAGTGTCGGCCATCCTAATATTAGTATTGACATCACCCATATGAGGAACGTATACCCAGTAATTGTTAAATGCGAAAAACAGCCTACAAATTCAACACTGTGAGTCTACAGCAACAATGGCGTATATGCAGGGCCAAGAGCCCATGCAGTATACTCAGCCTGAAGCAGAGGGATCATTCGACCATTCTCACCAAAAATCGAGTGTGATGCAGCAGACCCAGCTCCCACAGCAAAGGACGCCCAACTATAACCAAAAACAGCAAATATGTTCCCGTGTGTCCTCAGCAACAATGGTATATCTCTGAATTTACTATAAACTGGTTCTTATTTTTCATCACAAAGAGCATAACAGAAAGTATATACTGAGATGACAAAGGTAATATCTTCAATTTCCTAAATAGATTCCTACATGCAACCCTTTTTTTTAAACCCTAGCATAATTCTAATTATATTCTTTGAACAGTAATCATAGACAAATTTAAGGCATTCTTTTTTTCCTATGGAAAAAAAACCACATAAAAACCTGACATTAAATGCAATACAATACAGTACAATTCGTGGACCATGACTAATGGAAAATCTGAACAGTCGTGATGACTGAAGCGCTGGATTGCAAAGTGACATTATTTGCCAGAATGAACAATGGACTCTGTATTACATTTGTATACATCACCAATAACAAATGAGGCCCTTCCTGCATGTGTCAAGTATTAATTAATCTATACTTACTTTCAAGGGACATAAACAAGAGCAATGATATATTGACATAAGATATTACTGTATTTTAATGTGTGCTATTAACATGGCATAACATTTCTAATCACACATATATTAACACACCATCCTTGAGGGTCACATATTTCTGCTGCAACGTGAAGGGTGAATATTTTATTAAACAGGCAAAATATATAAATGTATCAAATGGTTTTATTACATTATTTATTAATGAATGACACAGCAGCATTAATAATGTTTTTAAAATTAAATCTTCACCACTTACAAATAAACCTGTCAATTACTTACTGTCTGGTCATCCATACATCCTTATCAACATCCACCCTCTAATCCTGACACCTCGCCACCTAGTCACACCTAAGCAAGGCTAACCCATTTCAACCCACAAGTCAGAGTTCATTCACAGTTACAAACTGTGCAGTAAAAAAAAGTATCACACTATCAGGCTGCAATTTGCCATAGCACGAATGATGCCCAAAGTTGGCCACATTTCTGCATCATGTCCTGATGAACTGTAGGGCTCATCAAGCCTTCTTATCAAGAGTTACTTGGGATCTATCCTCTGTGCGAGGCAGACCACCCATCTTCATTTAGTAATGAGATGTAGAACATGTACAGCTATACCTACATGCACACATAGGTATCCATGGCCTCGTATTTAAGACACAGTGACAACTGAATATGAAAATTTTTTGGTCCTCTATTACCTCTAATCTATGGCATGCCCAAAACAAAGTTTATGTATGTGCAATAAAATAGTTTATCATAACAACTGGCACACAACATGAAATACGTGGTATATATCTCATTAAGAATTAACACCTTGATCTGAACTGTATAGAGATATGTTGCATAATAATTTGAATTCAAGGTAAGTAATTAAAGACCCATGGAGTGCGCTGTGTTTATGAGTTACCATCTCTGTTAACCATGTAATGCCACTAGCACATATCTCAAAGCTTTATATATTTCCAAGTGGGATATTACTCCACTTATTAAACTACATTATGCAGAAAATTGTGTCAAGTTCCACTGCACAGTTGCACCAGGGCCCCAGGGGTCCCATGTCTTTTATAATAAAATACATATATGCAAAAAGTTAATCTTTTCTTTCATCCCCCAATCCATTCATATTCAAATATCCTGCAAGAATGTGCATATTAGAAGAAGACTTATTGATACAGGTATGCTAGAGCCCCAGACTAACTGAATGTGTCACTTGTCATGTAGTTGTATCAGAAATGAAAGACTGATAAATATTAAAAAAAAAAAAGGACTTCAGTTTTTTTAGTAAAATGACAAAATGCGTTATATTCTAATACAGCTAAAATTATATTTCATGGTGTCCACCAGCCAACACTCAGTATAAAAAATGTATCTCAATGCAAATTACTTTCAACAGTATAATGAAGTGTTAGTTCATGTTAGAAAGCATGAAACTGCACTTTAGTAAATAAATGTGTAAGTGGCGCTAGACAGTGCTCTGCCAGTTGGAACCAAATCCACAGGCTGTGTCAGAGTCGGAGTCTACCGTTGCCTCTCTGGAACTAGTTCTAGACTCACTAGGGGGTGTGCTGGGCATGCTGTGACTCATAGCAAAGTCCTGTGCTCGCTTTGATCGTCTTTTCTTAATAGGAGCAAACTTCGGAGGAGGCATCAGGTGTATATCAACCTGAAACAGCATAAAACCAACTTCCAACTGTACAATACAACAGTAACACAGAAGAGAAGTGTGGGCAGTAACAGAAAAAGGGACTGAGGCTGATGATACGTGTTTTATGAAGTTTCCAGCAAGAGATTCATTCTGAGAGAAAAAAAAGTGTGATGCAGATAACAGAGAGGAGCTACAGTAGAATTTTAGGAAGAAAACATATTACAGAAATAGACACTATGAAGAAGTTCAAAAACAGGAAGACAACAACTTCCCAAAGAGAGCTTTTCAAAAAGAAAGTGGAATACATATGATAATTACTTTTGATTGGAATCTCTCTTTGTATCTGTCTGGATAGAATTGGTATACAACACTTCAAAGGCTGCCTCTGTCTCCACCTACAGGTTGATGACAAGGGAACTAGCCCAGTTTCAAAACCTAGCCTTACTTAAAGATCTATGCATAGCATGGCCCAATTCCCACTACAAGTACACTCAGGGTCTGCCCATGGTCAGGGAAAATATTCTTAGCTTGCATTTCAAAGCATCTCTTCATGATCATACTACGCCTTGAACGTCATCACCAGTATGGACACTCCTATCCCAACTCAGAATATTTGACTAGGACATCATTGGAGCATAACTGTCCCTAGAGTGTGCATCAGGCTTATGAGTAATTCTTGTTACATGTAGACACACACCATATAGCTGCTGAGGTGCGTCTTGAAACAAAAATGAGAAACACCAAATAGCTTCTTCATGCCCATCTGTCCATAATTAAAGGTGACTGAACTACCAAAAAGATTTATACGAAACTTGGTATGGTAGACCATCAAGAAATTCTGTTGGACTGATCTAGTTGTGTTTAAATTTGATTAATTTAAAGAGCCGCCTATACTTAACTGATTTAATAAGCTTTGATGTACTTGTTACAGGCCTGAAATTATTACCACATGTACGTTGCGTTCATTTAATTTTAAAACATATTTTACTTATGAGCCAAAATAAGGAAATGCATATCTTTTCATGTTCTTTATACATATATAAATTGCCAATTTATTGAGGTGCTATTACCATACATCATTTCAGGACCCCAAATTAAATGGTGTAGGTGGCATTCTAACCTCACAAGATGTATTTTGCCATACTGTAATTACTGATAGTAAAAAATTAAAAGTTTACAACAATGGGAAGGCCTTCAATGACACAATATCCATACAAAGTTTCATGAAAATGGGTCAGAGTAATAACACATTAGGCCCTAAACAATATACGAATAAAAGTCACCTTCCAGAAAATAACTAACGGTACAAAGTGTGCACAACCAAAGTGTTATCTAATTTGGTACAAACTGCCGGCCATCTAGGCAATGTGATTTAATTTACAACACAATGAATAACCTAAACAGTGGATAGATGTTACATGTACATGAAATTCACAATTAAGGCCAAAGGTGCACTTATCCATTCTTCTTCTCCTCAACTGAACAGCACAGAATGTCCAAAGGAAGTATTCCCAAGATGACACAAAATCACTATCATAGACCTTCAGAACCATGAACATCACTATTTTTCTCTGTGTTGTTACCTGCTGGATGTTGTCAGCAGAGCCCCATGTTTTATGCAGTTTCTCACTGCTTTGCCCAACACCCAGGAAGTTGCTGAATGCTTCAGTTGTCCTCTTGACTCTCACATTCAAGGAGCCAATTCTCAAGAAGCGCAAGTCCTTTTCTGCAATGAGAATATACAATTCACACACACAGTATTATACAAATAGTATACAAGAGTACAAAAATCTTACTTTATTAGATATTATGTCAGAAATAAGGCAAAGGAGCCCCAGAGAATGCCATAAAGGCAAACGGGGAAGTAGATGTATAGCACCACTCATTGTTACTCTTGGCATTAGATGGTTGTAATTGGCGAGCTTCACGTCCAGGACGCTTTGCTCCCCGGGGAAACAGCCCTCAATACCCGGTGATATGAGGCTGGGTGCACTCCACAGCCAGTACAATCACATTTGGGAGAAGAAAAAAATCTCACCTGCTGGGAATGGTACCACATTTCTTCAGTTGCACAGACCATAGGCTGATCACTACAAAGACTGTGCTATCCAGACTCCTTCCTTGTATGTACCATGGGTTATATCTGTATTTGGATATGGCAATGCAGAACTGGTCCTATTGCTGGTGGGTTTTCATGTACAGATAAAATTATAGCTATTCTTTTCACATACTGCCTTACAACAGGTCCAGTGCCCCTTCCACATCAAGTCCTCCACACAATGTGATCTCTTTCTTCCAGTACCTTCCAGTTTCCTTAAGACCATCCAGTAGCTGCATATGTCTTATTCCTCATCTTCCCGTCACTTCTATCCTTCCTTCTATCTTACCTTCAACAATTATTATCGTAAACCAAATGTAAATTACTAATTCTTTACTGTCACTTTGACATCCTGTGTGTTTTTCATCGTTCTTATCTCTTGTTAATAAAATAACTTTATTTCTATACTATAAATGAGAAAGTAATCATTACAGAGAGGCTAATAGGATAATTACTAATAATATCTGACCATTACTGTGTGCATTTGCATACATGCAAGGGTGGAATTTTGCCCATTCTTGATGGCAGAAGTGAGCCACATTGACTTATTGGACTGCTTGGCCCTTCAAAATGGGACCAATAAGCTGTCCCTCATATATGGATGTCACTGCAAACTCTACTACTTGCAGTACTAATATAATATTTCAGTTAAATCGGTGCTTGCAAAATTTCATTTTTAAATAACAATACCTTTTCAATTTTAATACATTACACTGGAAAGCCACTCTACCTGCATGTTTTTTCCTTGCTTTGATTTCTGAAAGCAAAAGAATACAACACTTTTAAGTATAATGTAACAACAAAGTGAAAAAAATGAAGTAAGACTATGCCTCTTGGCTTCCTTGTTAACTTGATTAAGGGTACTTTAATCACGTTAAACCTCTTAATGCTCATAAAAGCTTCCTTGATCTGTATTAAAATTAGCATTGTAAAAAACAATGGGCAACTTTCACTCTAAAAGTCAAAATGGCCAAGAAACTGCAAAATGTGGCAAAGCCTGGATATTTGTACTACATATGTGTGACAGAAGAAACCATTTTGCAATAATTTGCCTCCAAGAGTTAAGAAAACCAATGTTGAGTATAGTTAACAACTTCTGTAACATAAAAGATAGGATAAAAGATGGACAGCAACATACACACTGTTCCAGAAATTTTTAGTTATGTATTACAGATTCTAGAGACATATGTACTTCATTCTAGTGCCAGAGGGTCATGGTCAACCTCTGTTCTTGTCTTGAAGAAAATTATACTGCTAACTCACAAGCATTTTTTCAGTGGCCCAAACCAGGGTGGGAAATGATACGTTACTTGTAAGCCAGATGGGGATATTTAAAAGTGACTGCAGAGTAAAATGTCTCTGAAATGGTAATTAAAAGATAATTATTCAAACTAAAACCTATGATGGTGGGGATGACTTCCAGATATGGAGGGTAGCTATGAACATTTTAAATAAGTAGTCTCAGACATCTGACAATAGGTGGTCTGCCAGCCTGGCGGGTTGAACAATGGGGTGGTAACAGCTCCTGCCCATAACAAATGAGTATGCTATGAAATGTTACACGGAAAGTCTATGCAAACTAAACAAACATATTTTATGGGCACAGCAACAAGCATACAAACAACAAGTTAAAGATGACATGGTATCTGAAACTTGGATTGGGTTTTCAGGGTTAAGGTACAAAGTAAAGTGAGTCTGGATTGGGTCAATCACAAATTTCTCGTTCAAAGTGGTGGTAAGTACATAGGCCTACATTAAACGTGAAAAGTATACATTACTTATCAAAACCTTAAATTGTTTTATGGTTATGCTGTTTTATATGTGCTATGGATCAGACAATAAAACTTGATGCAGGGCTACATGAATAACTGAGCACTGTTATCGAACACATCTTACTCTCCCATCATGAAGGTGCAAGGAGGATACACAGAACATACAGAACCTGGATTGCTTGATACTTAAGCTGAACTAATAACTAATACACTGTGTATAACACTTTATTTATAATAATGTTATAATTACAAAATTTAATACTATTCTAATTCTATCAGAGTCATAACATTTTGCGGGATAACTGAAATGTGATCTTACCTCAAACTCCCAAGCATCTGCCTTCTGCAAGCATGCACAGCCAGCAATTCTACTAAAAACATGCATCCCACACTTGTTACAGTGGCTGCACTTCCAGCAACAGACTACAAGAAGTAGGCAAGGCTCACAAACACATTAGTAATTCTACAGAAAATAACGAATTGTGATGTAAACTAATGTACAATTATTGAACAGTGATAGTTGTGCTACTTTTGAAACCATAAATGTGTGCATATATACACCATATTGATGGGAAAACTATTCTCCACATGAATAAATACTGCATCACCTTATGAGAATAGTATTAACAAAGTTTCAAAATATACAGCAATGCAATTACACATAATTTCCATATGCATTGTTTGCAATTTTGTGTACATTCTGGGCTTCGATATTTATTGTACAGAAGAAAATCTACTTATGTAAAGGGAATCACACACACTGCTGTAACATATTAAATGGTTTTTGTTGTATTTTGTTTAAAAAAATTACATTTAAAAATATTTCAAACTAAAACTTTAGACGTTAATAAGACCTGTATATTACACCATTAGCAAAATTTACAAACACAAGAGACAAAAGAATTATGATGTCCCAATTATGATTTAGCATATGAAGCTTTAAAATGAATATTTAATTTAACTATGTTGTCTTGTTATGCCCAGAAAATGAATAACATAACTCACATGACAATCACGATATATGGTTTAAGAAATATTTATGCACACAGTCTGAACATCTGAAACACTTAAGCCTTCACAGTAAACGTTCAACAAGGTGGGAAATCATAGTACAAGCCTGTTTTGTCCAATTATTAAAACTTGGAGTTAGCTCTCAAATTAAAATACTTGCATTTAAACACGTGATTAAAGTGATAAACACAGGCAATGGAAGTCAAAAGGAAAGAAGACTGTAATTACAGATAATGTAATATTTCAAACTTACACATGTGTACAAGCATATGTAAAAATGCAGTTTATTTAAATTTTGTTACAGTAGGATGTCTACAAGCATAAAACACAGAAACACTAATCATAATACTGCCATATATGTATCTGGCTCTCATTAAGTAAAAAGGCAATTGCATAATTGGTTACATAATCCCAGCTGACTATGCAAATGAGCATATTTTGACTAAAATTACTGAAGAGCCCAGTTTCAACATTTACTTCGGTCAAAACAACAACATATGACCTCATATTTTCAACTCACACATTTTAATTACAGATATATGGCACTTTAAAATGAAATCATTTCTCTAAATAAATGTTTGCGAATGAAATGCCTACTTCACGCTGTCTTATGACAGACTTTCTCTAATCTGTTGTCTGTACTATACAGAGGCACAACACACTCAATGTAACTTAGAGAAGTGCTTAATGAATGCTTGTGATAGCCAGGTTCTGTTACTACTTCTGATGGTAAAAACTGAGTTTGGTTTTGTGCTCAAGAGACAAATACTAAAAGTTTTGTGCACATCAGATTAAATAATTATTATCCTTTATGACTGAAATTTTTTAGTGTTTGGAAAACTGCTTTATATTGTAAGTGGACTGTATAACTGAGAATTCATTACCCCATGGTGTAGTAACAATGAGCCCAACTTGTGGGCAATATGAAAGGCTGGAAGCTACCTCACAGACTGTCTGGACAATTTCTGGGAAGTTTTTACCCTTTTCAGCATTTGAATAAGATTTCAAGGCCATGAGGCATGTTACTGCAAGACAGTCTTAAAGGACTAATTAATTTATTCACTTCTTTGTTATGAAAAAACGCATACTGGTTGCAGATACTAAATAAAACAGCACAAAACAAGACAATGAAAATAGATGGGTAACAAGAAAGTTTAATTGACTTAATAGTGTACTGTTTCAACCGAACAGGTTTTACAATGTTGGTATATTTTAAAGCATTACATACTGAGGATAGCCTCAAAGACCTTATTCTTAACAGCAGTGTCCAGGCTGTGATTCAAATTGAATGTCTCTTAAACATAACTTTTAGAGCACTACCACAAAACCAAGCATGGATGGGAAAAACAAGAAATCCAGAATTATGACAGGAGAAACTCTAGGAAACTGGCGACTTAGAATTCTGGGAAGGAGATATGGGGAAGTGGGAGGATAATAGAATAAATGTTACAAAACGGGTTGTTAGGATGAGATGTGAATGGAACTGGCTCTGCATCATTTCACACCCAGTGACAAGTTTTAATACTGGTGGAGCTGAGACACAAGGTCCTATTACAAGTGTTTGATGGTTAATTAGAAAGGATGGGGAAACAGGCAGTTGCAGTCTGTTTCAAAACAATAATATTATGATGATGAATCATCCAAACAGACTGATATATTCATATCTTCAACAAGGATGTAACCAATGTTGAAACTAGTCTAGTCAGTGAGTATATGTTTATACATAAAATACAAAGCATAATGCAGGACAAAAACTTGAAAACATAGCCAAATCCTGTAACATCAACAATATACTACTTAAACAGGCATTACAGACTGGCAAGATTCAAGTACTTAGACAAACGTGTCTTCCTACGGTACCGTTTTACTTGCCTTAGTGTACCGGCCGCTACAAGTCCTACAAAAAGAGAGACAGATTCAGATGCTTAGAAACAGGTACACAAGATTAAACCTCAGAAAGACTGACCATTGGAAAGTTCATGAAACTTGCTAATGATGAGGTACTGTCATGAGCAAATTCCTTCTTGGAGGAAATAGGTACCTACAAAATTTCTGTATTTTGTAACACAGTTCTCATACTGTTATATAAAAAATGTTGTTCCCAAAATCCAATAGTAAATTTAAACTGGCTTTGGCACAGATTGTTAGGCACCAATCCAACCATGGAGACCATAGTGCAGTGGTGTGACAGTTCATAGAGAGGACAAGGACTGCTGGACTCTAAATTCATGAAGACACTACACGCCTTGCAAACATCAGTAACTATGTACAAATGAACACATTGTGAGATCCCACAACAGTTGTATCTGAAGAGGTCAATTACAAGTCTGGCACATACTCAGCAACAACTGACACTTAGCTTGTCTAACAGTCAGGAAATTCAGGTTGATCATTTTAAATCACTGATATTATCACATCAGTATATACTCATTGTACAAGATCCATTTGTAATTCCTGCAGGTATCTTGCCTCTGGTCCAGGAGTTTTTAAATCAACCGACCCCTTAAAGTATGGAGGTTAAGAATGATTACATCTACACTTCCACCCACTTGTACGTTTTAATGGCATGCAGAGGGTCAAATTCAGCTTTGTACTGATTAAGGTATCACTTTTAAGAAATTCAAATGGCATATATGTAGTCCTTACTATACACTTAAATTTTATGAAGACAATGAGATTTGTCTGTACAGGAAAATTGGCTAAATGCGCTCTCACACACTTACCATTTCATGGATGTGTTCGTCAGTTTGTTGACAGATGAATATGATTGGGATTGACTGTAGAGAGTTTAATGTGGTCACTAGTATGTATAAAAGACCCAATCTTATATTGAGTAAATCACAGGGAAAAATCATTTGCAACCGAAAACAGTAAGAACCCTACATGACATTACACCAATAAATCTCATAGCATTTAATGGCTTATGTTATCAGAAGACATATACTTATGCTGTCTTTACAGCTATATTATTATCCCTCTCTTTTCATCATCATTATCATCATATATCTTTCATGGATTTGGGTCACTTGTTGACCCGTTCTGGTCTCACGTATCCAGAAGTCTCTTCAAAGGTCTACCATAATTCCTTCTGCCAGATGGGCCAAATGTCAGTGTTCAATGTATATACAGCTGGAGAGAGAGAACTTATAATATGACCAGTAAGAACTGGTTGAGCATTTTTACAAAGAAAATTACACATGTGGGGATGGTGATGTTGAATGTGACCCAATTAACAAACAGTCAGATAAAGAAGAGTTGAAATGCCTCTGTAATTTGAATACTGGCCGGAGTGTGAATGAGATAGATTTCATGATACAGGATCTCTCTTAGAAAGCTGCCAATATGACAGTGATAAAAAAGGTTGCTATTATGGAACCCCACAGAAAATTCCACTACTGAACTCTACCCTGATCCACCTAACCTAGTCACTTCTTTCATATATATTTTATTTCTTTAAGATCCATTTTAATGTTGTTCTACCCCCATGTGCATGAAGTGCAGGTTTTATAACTAAAATTTTGTGAACATTTTGCATCTCCCTCGCTGAATTATTTTTTTCAGTTTCTTATTACTTCATGCTTTCATGAACCATATATACTCCTATCAGTTCGTTCTCAGATGCTTTCGACCTGCTGATGAGCAGTCAACACAATATTTCATGAAAATTATATTCTCCATTTTGTGTGTAATGCATGACAGTTCCTGAATGAATGGTCAGTCTTTCCAAAGAACTTTAAAAATTCTCTCCCAGTAAAAGAAAACAAACCACTATGACTGTAACATTACACTAAGAAGCTTTAGCAATGCAATGAAAGAAAAAAAAAACACATTCCATAATATATAACCAACACCTGTAGTGTTATGTTATGTTATGTTAAACAACTCTTGAGTGTCTTTAGAATAATCAAGTGACAATGGAAAGATCAGAGGTGTAAATAAAGTAACACAATAAAGTTCTCCATTGTTGACAAACCTTTTGCAGGTCAAGAAATTTCTAAGCCAGTTGAATCTAGTAATATTGTGTAATTTTAGTCAAAATTATCAGTACTCTTAAATCATACACACTTTCATCCCATTCACTGTCACTGACCTTTCTTCAGTACAAAAACATATAAAGAAATATACTTAGGCGCAGGATGGAAAAAAATTACCCTATGTTAATTTTATTTACTTGCTTTTAAAACGTAATGCATTAATTAATGAACTTATTTTATGAGTTATGCTTGTCATGTATCAAATATTCGAATACCAGTACAGTATTAAAGAATATGGGTTAATTATTTTATTATGCTATATATATATAAAACCAGTGTTTGAAATGAAACAAAGATGAAGAATGGTAATTATTGCACAGTTCTAAAACAGACCATAAGAGAAGCAGAAATTTCTGCTAATCCAAATTTGGAACTACAATCACACTGTAGTTTTGTTACTGCTGATTTGGACAGATATTCTATTTTAATAACAGACATGAATTGCAATATCTTAACCTGTTGCAAATACACAGGTCCTACACGGTTATATCAAATATCTTATTACATAAAACATGTGTCTTGAGATATTTAACAGACTTCTAACATTTCATGAATTGGCATAACTGCATATACATAAGACTAGTTATCAATAGGCTGATAGACAGTATTTCATGTTATAATACTTATATTAGTGGCAGTGGCAGTGGCAGTGAAATACCATGCATTTGTGTATTATTACAGGTAGTGAAATTAAAGACAGACCATTAGGGTAGTCAGAATCACAGCCTTCTTAAGCACTGGACTGACCTTACCAAATGCATGATACACCAGCTCCCAGTTCCTGCTACTCACTCAAGATACATGTAATGCTTCTACATCCTTCTCCTATGTATGGTGGCACAAGTACTGATCAGGATCATCAAGACTGCTGTAACTTCACATCCATCACATGAATCACCCTTCAATACCTCTACATACGTGCGTTTACAAATAAGGTTAAGTTCTGCTGGTCTGTCAGAGTTCATTGTGTTTGTTTCTTTCTAATCATCTATATTACCATTTGGGGGGGGATTGTTCCTTTGGCATACTGTAGTGTTAATTTTGATTCATTTAATGCATACTTATGGAATCAACAAACATTTCCTAACATCTTTGCCCTGTTAAATGCAAGTGTTAGTTCCAGGAATTTAAATCACTTTATGAAATTTTAAATAGGTCCAACTTCTGACTTTTGAAATTTACTGTTTAATGTTCCACATATTCCTGAACACAAGCAATTAAAAATAGCTACAAATAACATTTATTTCTTTAAGCATAATGCAATATTCTTATCATGAAGCTGATGACATCAGCATTAACATTTTGTCCACACAGCAAATAAATAAGCACTACAGCACCATGTAAACATACCACTCACATGTAACCCTACAACATGTACTGAGTAGGCCTTATTATCCTCACTGAACATGATGATTACATGTTCAGCATTCCTACTGCATATTCAGGAGAATCCAGATTTGTTCTCAGCTTGACTGAGTTATTGTGTAGATTTTTTTCCTCAGTCCTTCCAGGGGACTGTACCCTCCATTAGCACCTTCATATCAATTATGATCACTTCCTGTCCATCCTTCCCAATTTATCATTCACAGTCATACTCCAGTTTGGCACATATAACCAACAGAGTTTAGATATCTTGTTAAGCTTTTGAGGTGTTGATACTTTTTTGTGTGATGCTGACCTGGGACAAGTTACTCTGTTTCAATTGCAGAACTGCAGACTCAGCCAGACAAAGTACTGAAGATGGAGTTCCCAAATGCTGGATGTGAATCAGAAGTCATTTATGTGAACATATAAAAACTACCAAACTCATGAAAGTTTATCTGTTTCTACTTCTTGATTTTAGGTATTGTCAGACTGGGTGCAAAAAGGAATGAAAGGGAGGCTTAAATCATCTAAAGAACAAAGCTGCTCTCCAAAGCAGCATTTGTAAAGCATTAGAATTTCTGTGTTAAACTGCTATTCAGAACACTGTAAAATAATGGCAAAGCGTGCTTTAGCAATTTAAATCTGAGTGGTAAGTATACATACCACCAGTTACATTAAGAAACTCTGAATTCACCATACAGTATATGTACATTTGTATGTGTATGTATGTTCTGTACAATTCTCACAATCAACACTAATTACCAAACAGCATGAACTGAATGGTCTTTTTAGTGAACTAGGACTGTGTTCGCTGTGAGGCACAACATGAATTTTATTACTATCAGGGGTAATTTCAGTCTTCAGAGACTTAAACAGGTTACACATCTGGCACTAAGTGCACAGTGAACATGTAAAACAAACTACAGTCCACTTTACCTTCCTCACAAGGTTTTCACATTGCAGTTGTAGAACAATGTCAACTGCTTCAGTAAACACATTTCTCACTGCTTGTCACAACTGCATAGGTTATACAGAACTCAAACGTAAGGGTAAGTGCAAATGATGGATTTGGTGGGATGGGAAAGGAAGCAGATTGGTCTCTTTTTGAAGTAATTTTATCCATTTCCTCTGAAAGGACAGTGCAAAGCCATGAGAAACATTTTGATTACCTGGTTACTGCATAAAGAACAAACCTGTGATCTCCCAAGTAGGAGACAGGACTGCTAGCAACTCAAACATAAGCTTAAGATTGCTTGTGCTGTAAATAGTGACTGAAAGACTTGCCTTATGGAAGACTTCTCGTTGTACTTGTACCACCAATTCTATGGTTAACAAAATTACAAGATGAATATTTGTTTAATTACCGTAATGCTACTTACAAGGTGCACATGCACATGCATCTGTGCAGTTGTAGCAGTCATGCTAAACACTGGCAACAAAGCTTCAAATAAAGAACTCGTGCAGCATGCATCATTTAACCACAAGAAACAGGCAGCATTCAAGACTGTAACTACTGTTCTATGAAGTAAATTATCAATTAATGTGTTGGATAAAATGTGCTTATTTTACTGAATATATATATATATTTTACTGAAAAAAAAAAATATATATATACAGGGTGTCCCAGGAGGAATGTGCCAGACTTCGGAAGGGTGTTCCTTATGTTAAAGTATACGGATATAACCCAAAACACCCATGTCCAAAGTTGAATGGTTACGAAGATAATGACCAGAGAAGTTTGAAACTTTGACAGCTGTTACACACTTATTGATTATCAAATACATATTAAAACTGGCAGGAATATGTGGTTTCTGTAATGTTAATATCTGTACTTAACATCAGACTAACTTGTGGGTGACATAAAGCCATTAAATTGAACTACAAAAACACTCGCACTCATGTCATAGTTGTCCTTAGTGCTGCAAGCTCTTTACAAGGCGCTTCCCACTCCCGTGCAAGCGACTAAAGATCACGCAGGCACGATTAACACTGCATTCAACTCTCAACGTCACCAACGCTCTCGCGTGACCCAACAGCTGTGCCGGTTGCAGA
>Ga0136643_10004402_pt1 | contig 19413 bp, 5 predicted proteins | sample TergutLab28metaG_FD_96883 | JGI IMG/M metagenome (GOLD analysis project Ga0136643, IMG submission 96883) | Labiotermes labralis P1 segment gut microbial communities from Petit-Saut dam, French Guiana - Lab288 P1 (version 3) (version 3) | ecosystem: Host-associated > Arthropoda: Insects >...
AGCTGGGTAAAATGAAAATGTTCTATTCAGAAAGAAAGGAGAGAAAGTTGTCTTTATAATTTGTATGACGCATGTTTGTTGCAGAGTGCGTGGAAATGTTAGTGATTACGACGGACTTGCTCTGTAGAGCCTGGGATATATTTATCCAGTATAATCACAACAGTTAACCTGTTTAGATGAAAGCGTTGTGTGTTATGGCACGTAGTGTCCTAAGTGGGCTAGCAGACGTTTCGGAGGGATATGCTGCCTTCATCTTCACGCACCCTAAGGAAGGAGGCAGCAATTTCCTACGAAACGCCGCCAAGTGCATACTAGACTACACTGCCACAACTCGGAAGATCATAGTGTGGTTATTCACCGCCGTCTAAGGGTCAAATCTCTTGCACTAGGTTACATATTGTACAAATATTCTCCCTCAAATAAAAAATGTTCGTACTGGTAAATAAATTAATAAATGGTTTAGTTTGCACATGCTTTTACTTTTTATTAATTTATTATTGAGTTGTTTAACAATGCTTCTAATTAAGTTAATTTATATAGCGAAGAATTATAAGACTGGAAATGATGAATTGGAAAGGATGAGAAAGGAAACAAACCTGCCATGCTTCTGGGTAGCATTTCAATGTTTTCTGAGAGTTGGTGAGAAAAACCATGAAAATTGAGGCTAGTCTGTAAGCGAGATCTTTTGGTTCCTAATAAGTAATATTAACAAATAAGAGCGATGCTAATTTCCCTCTCTTTTGGTCTGAAACACGTATTCAGGGCAGACACACGTCACTAACCAAGCATGATGGTGTAGCAGTAACCTTTCATACCCGCATTGTGAAGCTACTCGATTCCGTCGTAGTAATTTCAATTTATTCAGACATAATCATCGATAAACATTTCACTGTAGTCCAGTCTTAAGCACTGACCCTGAACGTATTTTGCTTCAAAACTGTGACTCCGTTGTATCTGAAAAGAGATAGGTCACTCTGCCGATAATGCAAAGCGAGGCTCCTAGCGATAACTTGACAATTGACGCCCCTATCTAAATATTTACGTCCTTGGCATCTCAAAGGTTGTCATCCCAGAATGAAGTAATTCGTTGTATGGAACTCCCATTCCCTTAAAAATGACATATGCGAAGGAATTAAATTTAGGTTGTCGAATTTTCTTTCAGCAAAGTTTTTTCCGTTTCATTTCGCGACCTAAATTTCTTCTTTCTTTATTTCTTAATCTGACTTCTTAAATAACCCTCTACACCTACAATAAGTAGGTGTAGGGTTATTGTTGCACCTGATCACACACAGTGGCTCACACACACATTCGGCAGGACTCCTCTGCACGAGGGAATAGTCCGACGTAGAGACCTCTACCTGACAACACACAACATTCACGAGAGATAGACATCTGTGCCTTCGGAGGTATTTTAACCCGCAATCCCAGCAAGGGTACTGCCCAAGATCTACACTTTAGATAGCGTGGACACATCTATTACCATTAGGAAAGATATATAAACAAACAGTATAACCGGCGCCGTGTCTGTCTGTGTCTTGAAGCTAGAGAGTTCACCCAACTATTTCAGGGGCTGAGCGACTGAAATTCCTCCACTTTCAGTGTAATTTTGTCTTCAGTTTCCCATTTTATACATACTCAAAATACTTAAACTATACTCCACATAAGAAAATACTCTTCTGACTTTCGATAGGTAAAAGTCAATCTTCGCGTTTGTAGTAGCTTTTTGCCTCTGCATGTCTGGATCCAAGTAGTTCCTAGTAATTTTATATATCCCCCAAACTACTTGGTTCTTGAAGTTGAATGCAGCAGGCAATAGCTATTGGTCTATATGGCTCCTGAAGATAGAGTAAGAAAGCTTCTCTGGAAGATAGGTGAATCTTCACCAATATACACGGTATCATATCTCGGGAGACTTGAATCTTCACAGACTATTTTAACAACATATTATGAAATTCTGTGACGAGAAAAAATTTTGTTATGAAATAAAAACTGCGACAGGTATTGGAAATCGCCATTATACGCTCTGACGGGCATAACCACAAGTTTTTATGTAACTGGCAATTACCAAGGAATGAATCTTACGTTCTGAGTACACTGCTAGCTACCAGGGAAGGATATTAGGCCTATAGCTCTTGTCATCCACCTTCATCTCTAAGAATTATTGCATTGAAGTTGTAAAAACTTCTCTCATCTGTTTATTTTAATACACAATTTTGTACTCAGATTAGGTAAATGTGATAGTGTACGCTAATAATGGATTAGGAATTCTTACTGATTGGAGGTTTACAATAATAAAATTGAAAGGTAAAATTTTTCCTGTCCATGCCGTGAAGGTAGACAGGGGGAGAAGTATAGTTCATCTCTTACTTCACCTCAGAAAGCGATGGATTGGATGGTCATTTTCCCGCTCCAGCCACTTTGTTCCAGGAGAGATCCACGGTACTCATTGAATAGGTGGCAGGGTTGGCGTCAAAGCATTGGTGAATCCTGAAGCTGAGGTCAGGCGTGTCGCAATGGGACAAAGCCACATTTTATATCTTGTGTACTGCCTCATAACCGGTTTGGACGCTTTGGAGGAGTTGCGATTATAGCCTGTTTTTATTTAATACCCCATTATTTCATTGGGAAATAAGCACAATTAGAAATTATTTTAGCATAAATGTTCCAACCGTAAAGGCAAATTTATGCGTAGTAAAAAGGAAAAAGCTGTGGGTCTGAGGTCTTTCGTTTGCAGGGATTGCAGGTTCGAATCCCGCCGAGGGCATTAATGTCCGTCTGTTTTGAGTGTTGTGTGTTGTAAGGAAGATGTCTCGGCGTCGGGCTGACCACTCGTCGGTAGGAGTCCTACCGTGTGTGGTGTGGCTGGGTGTGATTGTGAAGCTTCGATAATGAGGAGCCTTGGCCTACTAGGGGCTGTTGCTCCATAGGAAAAAAAAATAGTAGTAAATTAGAAAGGAGAGCAATTTAAGGTGTCTTGGAAAATAAAACAAGAAATTATAGAATAAAGAATCAAAAAATTTCTGGTATCTATTGCGTTTTTACATTTTGGATGAAATATAAAAATGTCCGCTTTAAGAAGTCAGCGATTTCAGTTTATTTCCATGTAATGTCAGACCAGGCTGAAGTATGTACTCCGTAGAATGGTACTGTACATAAAATTACCAATGGCGTTCTTGGCAGTTTATTGTCCCTATTAAAAATTGGAATAATGAAATGAAAAATTCATAGTCTGTCACATCGAATTTCAAAAACAGCTGTGAAATGACTATGGAATGCTTGGGAATGACCATTTATAATATTTAAGTCTAGTGTTACTGTAAATCAATATATATGGAAACTGAACTTACAAATTTTAGTGAAATTAACTGATGTCAAACTTAAATTACTGAGATCTGCGCTGTTATGAGACATTACGCGCCCTAGAGTATTAAGTGCCACTCTGCGCTGCGCAATATTCGAGAAGAGGGCACATCTCCTCTACATCACGGCTAAAGTCTGAAATCACGCTTAAAACACTGAATTTGTCAAAGGGTTTGAACACTGATAAAGGCTACAGAAGGACAGACCTAAAAGACGCAGTGTAGGATTTTCTATTTAGTATGTAAAAAAAAGCCTAAAATTCTATGTTGTCAAATTGCGCATAAAACTTACACAGGGCGAGACCTTCAAAATAATGAAAACCTAAAGAGTTATGGTTAATGAATTTGGTGGTCTACGTCTACGGCTTAATTTTACACATTTAAACCGTGTTTTTAGACTACTTTGCACCTTTACAGAATGCCACTTAAAGACATTAAGTCGGCCTGTACGAATGAAATAACTGGGGAAAATGGCGAGATCTGATATATTGGAATTATTGGAATTTTCTTTACAATAGAACAAAAGGACACTCTTCACGGAGAACAGCCTGATCTTGTACGTGCATTCTGAGCCTAACTTGTTATGTTTTTACCGGAAAGGAGCACGCTCCGAAGTTTTACTGTGGATAAAAGTAGGATAAAGTTTGCTTCCTCCTCGATACATTTCTCGCAAGTCGATACAAGCACACAAAACTTTTTAAGCTATATCGGCATTTCATAATTTTTATACTACATAAAAATAAATGTCCTTCCAAATAAGAGAACTTTTCTTGTTTTCGAATAAGCTGCGTCCCAAGTTGTAAGTCTTGTTTTATCCTGCGTAAGGAGCCAAGAAATGATTCTTACCTCACAGGGGAATGTTAAAGCCCAAAAATTAATAATGTATGGCCCTGAGAAACAATAAATCCTTACCTGGAGCCGAAATAATTTCTTTCATTCTGTAGCCAGTCACTTCTCTAAATCTGTTTTAGGAATTATAATAAACTCAGAAGCAAATATTTTTGGCATTTTCAAGTATATATAAATGACCTCTCCTTATTCGTTACTTTTTCTAATGTATCTACAGTGCGCATCTGATACATCACAATTTTTTGTTATAGAAAGTGTAGAAAGTGCAAGAAGATAACCTACAGAAACACTGCACACAATGCACGTGAATACCCCCTCTATTCCTTTTCACTTTCGATGGCAATCTTGCGTGACAGATATTCATTGTCAAAGCCACTGGATACAGTCTTATTACTCCTTATGTAAAATTAATTTTAAAAAAAAGGTTTAAATATTTTTTAAGCTCGTCTAACAATTTTTAGAACGTTTGAGCTTATCGCAATGAATATTTGAACAAGAATTTACCAAGTAATGCGCAACTCATGCTACAGAACACAGAAGTGACATGTGCAATGTATATTGTTAAACTCTTATTAATATTATATACAAACGAAAGAATTGTTCGGAGAAAGTAGCAGGCATGAGAGAATTATTTGCTTATGGATTTAGATGGAATTTTATTTCGCCAAATTATAGATGAATATGTTAATAATAAGCGTCATTAAAATATAAGTATTCGTGATGATATAAGTATTCTTTTGAGCATATATTAATAAATGCTTAAAATATTTGATTTTATAATGAGTACTTGAAAAAGTGATTTCTAACTTACTACGCCGAGTTCAATTTTCAGTAGTAAATTGACCACAATTACAGTCTTCTGAATGTTAACAAATCAGCAGATAAGTGGAGGAGTTATGTGAATCACGTAGCAGTGATAATAGGTGTAAACAGGAATTTAGTCAGATCATAATAAGGAGGGAAGACAATATGAGCACAATAAATAATATTTTGGTGCCAGAAAAGTGACAGAAATTTGAGAGATTTCGGATTAGAAAGAATACTTATCAACCTCCAAGGAGAACGCCGCTTTTTAATGGTAGTTAATTTAACAAATTAAAGTGGGTTTTGCCCATTTCTCAAAGTAGGTAATTTTCGTAATAAATACTAGTCCAGGGATATGCAGCAGACAAAGAAGATATGAAAACTGAGCATTGTGTGTTCATTGTTTCACGGTGCTACATGAAAGTATACAAATAATAAGCATTGACAGAGGCACATAGGTCTCCACATTACGTCATCATTATCAACATTACCAGGATGTCAAACATTAGAAATCTTGTGTTGTATTGTTTCCAACGTGGTGTGTGTAATCAGGTTTTAAAAATTCGTTCATGACTTCTTGTTTTGTTAGATGTCTGTTCCTTTAAAATTCGAAAAGTTTGTCTCTACCGTACGTTAAAATGACAAATGAATTTGTCACTACTCTAAAAACGTGGTCAAAAATAATTCGATTGTTGGTGTGCGAACCTTACAGGAACTACATAAACATGAGTACAGCAGGTTATTTTGACAGCGAACATCTATCACACAAGAATGGCATCGAAAGTGAAGGCGACTCGCCTGGGTTACTCACGCATGTTGTGTGCAGGGTCTCAGCAGGTTATCTTCTTTGCGCTTTCTATCTGCCGTCTACTTTCCATGGCACACAGCGTGCTGTAGCCTGCATCAGCTGCTACGGTCGACGTATTTGCAGAAATGTGTAAAGACCTACATGCTGCTTACAAATCTTACGTCATAATATAATATAATATAATATAATATAATATAATATAATATAATATAATATAATATAATATAATATAATATAATATAATATAATAATATGAGAAAAAAGTTTGACTCCCTATAGAGGCTAATATTATTTCTTTTAGTTTCCACATACAGCTCCGTTCTGGGGCTCCTATACAATTCTCTACTAGGACTTCGGGCTTTCTAGGGTGTAAGTTGACCAGAACGTGAAGCTGACAACTCACCTTCATCAAGTGTTATGAATAAGTCATTTATCTCTTATCCTATTATATACTTGCTTGGCGTGGGTCATGCATGCAGAGACGCCTTATTTGTACCTTAATGAACGTGTAACATGTGTTTTCAATTTGAGATCATCTTAAAATCGAATTTAATTTTTCAGTAAACTAGTTGTATAAAACACTATTAGCTATCGCTGGGTTGTGTATTGGCTGTATGAAATTAGAAGCAATGAGAAGTTTCACTTCTCTGTAGGATATGGTAAAACCAATGATATCCCAAGAGAACAAATATTGATTTTTATCAAACTTCGATCCCCGGTCAAATATCATTCTGATTATTATCATCTTTCATCTGTTACGTCTGGACATGATATTGTTAAGCATTTAAAGCTCGTTTTGAATTCTTTTCTCCCCTCCCTCCATCGTCTCTTTGTGCTAGACTTCCTGCTCGATTAAAATACCTGTAGTTTTCGCGGATGAGGTTCTGTGGCCGGTTCAATTAGGATTTGATTGTGTAAAATTGAATCTTGTCCAATGTGTAGGACCCTCTGTACAGGGGCTGGGAACAATGTAACTTCTAACGGACACAGGAGAATGTGCTGATATACAACCATTCCTCCAGTCATTCTAGTGTAGGCGAAATGGAGCATGTGCGGCTGTGGCCGTTCTCATATGTAGCCTCTTCCGATACGGACGGGACATATAGCTAAACAATACAGGCAATATATGTATAAGGTGACATTAAGGCGCGTTCGCATACCTATTGTTGCCATGGAAAAAAACAAGAGTATTAAATATTCTGAGTATTTCTGTGGCCTTAGTTGTCCAGCATGAACAGCGCATGTGCTATATTAAATTGTCATCTGTTGACTCTCCGGCTGTACCATATTTTCCCAAATTATCTTATAAGAATATGATTTTCGGAAAAAAGTTACTGAACATAAAACATGTGTTTTGAGCTGTTCTACAATTTTTGTCTGAAACACTTTGCGTTATAAGAAGAATTCAAATAAATATTATCATAAATTGACATAAGTACTCATGTAAAGTATCCGCCATTCTTGTTATACTTGAATGAAACCTGACTTATATAAACAGATCTTGAGAAAATTCTCAAATATCAAATTTCATGGAAATAGGTCTAGTTAGATCCTAGTTGTTCCTTGCGGGAGGACCGACGGACACGATTAAGTTAACAGCCGCTTTTGGCCATTTTGCGAAGGCGCCTAAAACCAGAGGTCTCGGGAATATTGTAAGGAAACACTCTCCTAGCGCAGTAATTACATCATCAATGGGACTACTATTTTTGAAACTCAAATTTTCCTGGAAGAAATGACGGTCATTTTCAACAATGAGCGAGTTTTTCTTCACAAGCAGGATTGAGCGCTGCCGAGCTGACACGTCCTACGTCGCTCAACCGCAAGCAACTCTAAGTTAATGTAACTTCCTATACACACGCATAGATTAGTGATGGAATATCTGTCAAAGGACGCTTCTTTCTGGGATGTGATGATCCATAATTTAGCATATTCCATGAAATGATGAATAAAGTACGATTAAGTCCTTCTACTTTGAATCAGAGACAGTGACTTATGAACAACTTTCCCGTAGAACCTATAGGTGCAGAGAGGTCACTTCCTCAGTACACAAGTCTGATGCATGGTTGTTGCTCTCTTGCCAAGAGGTGGTTGATACTTATTTTACAGAATGAAGCTAATGACCCACTAATATTCAATTAAAAAAGAGGAAAAAGTAACTACGTTCTTTCAAGCCACGTCCTTCCCCGAGGCGCCGAAAATACGTTACATTAATAGAGAGCCGTCATGAATCCGTAATCACAATGGCTGAGAGTTAAGGCCATGGTTAGTGTAATGCTGTTTGACAAGAGCACGCGGTCTTTGCTTGCCATTCAGGGCAGCGTGGCGCGTTTTCACTTCTCAGTGATGCTGCTAACTTGTTTTAAACGCAATGGCCTTTATGGTTACGAAACTCAAAGATTAACTTTCTTCTTTACATTCTTTTTCTTTCTCTCTGTCCTTCCTTCCTTCTTCCCTTCCTTCGTTCCCTAATTCTTTATATATTTTTCTTATGTTTTCTCCCGTTCGTTTTGTTCCTATTTATTCTTTCTTACTTTCTTTCATGGGTATCTCTGTATGCGTATGTATATGTGTATATATACATATAAATAGGTATATATATATATGCACCTATTTATCTATGTACCTACGTATCTATCCATCCATCTATCCTCCTTCTGTCCGTTTGTCCTTCTGTCTGCCTGCCTTTCCCTTTGTATATTTGTAATCGATAATTAAATTCTGAGATAACGAATATTTAAGCGAACTTACAGTACCTAAGTTCCGATATATTTTTGAAACTTAAAGGGTTGGTAACTGCAGAGATGGATTTTGAGAAAGGTAAAATGACAGTTTCTCTGCTGCACAGCTGTGCATTAAGGCCGCAACATGTAGACTTCTGTCAGGCGTAGAGACAGTGAACCGAGAAATTGGACGAAAATGAAGAAGATTGTTTTTAGCTGTTCAAATTCAACGGTTGTTCAGTAGTAAGAACGGTTAGAACCGCGGTACACTCTAGGTGTATCCAGGGGTTTTACTGTTCAAGGCAGGAGGAGACGACAGAAGGGCGTTTGAGAAGCCACGTGGCAGAAGGCCGTGACGTCAGTAAGTAACTGTAGTGTGCCAGTTAAACGTAGATTTCTTGTCACAGAATGACTTAAGTCTTCAGCAGTCTTTTAATGTTGGTAAACCGGTGAACGGTGCATGAAGTTTGTTGGAAGCTTAGTAAAAGTTTACGGGTCAAAGAAAAGTTGTCCATGCCCACGACATGAAGGCACACTTGGAGAATACAAGTATAGCGACACTTAATCTTGATCTCGTCACTAGATAGGGGTGAGTGGTCAGCTTCATGCCCCAGCCGCTGAACGTCCGGGAAAAAGAGCTCACAGTGGGGACTCAACAGGCGGCTGCAGGACCCCAAAGTCGGTATTTAGGTTTTCCAGAAGCGAAGTTGCCTCTTGTCGGGAATCAAACACCGGATATTCCAGCTCCAAAATAAATAAATAAATAAATAATATATATCCATACTTATCCATCATGAACGTCGGGTCTGAACGGAGACGAACAAGTGACGCCGCAGATATTTTGCTCTCTCTCCCTCTGTCACGCGCACACACACACACACACACACACACACACACACACATATATATATATATATATATATATATATATATATATATTCTAATAATGCGTTCGTGGGTTCATGCTCTTCGCATTTAGGATTTTTTTACCTTTGTTGTACCCATTAAACCTTAAAAAAATGACATTAGTTAAGGTTCAGTTAGCAGAAAGTAAAGTTTGTAAAATAAATGCCGCTACTTTCAATGATATGAGGCCAAAAACCTCATAATAATTTCAAGAAAATTTAACATTATTTTCGCGTCGTCCTTCTGAATTTTGAAGAGATTTTATCATTAATATATCGTACGCTATTTATGGGTCCCCATTCCAAATAGATGTCACGGCCTTTGTAACATCTCTGATTTTGACTTTATCTCCTGAACCCTACCCAAAGTAGCTTGCTGAGCACTCAGTTTTAAAACACTTGTACACTGACTGAGTGCTGAAGGCGGATGTTGACGAATGGTATGGGAAAGAAACTTTTTACTAGTTTGATTTTGCTCGTAGGTAAATTTGGAGAACGGAGGGTGACTGTGAATGAATAAGCAGTGAGAGAAAGCAATTGACCTGACAGACCGCCAAAGGCGACGCGAAACCTCCTTCCGTATTACAGGATTCTGATCAGATAAACGCCGAATGTAAATGAGAAATTACGCCCTTGTAATGATCGTAGCAAAATTTCCATTACAGAGTTATATTTGACTCCAAATTTGAAATCGGTCCTAGTGGCGCCCATCGAAAATTACTTCCCACAAAATGATTATCACCTCGTCCTGTCGTGACGCAGAAATATACCTCTCTTACCTGAAGCTTTTCTCGGCCTTGTGAAGGTCGCAAAGAGGCGCGAGGATCCTGACCTCTCCGTACATAATCATGTATGAAAGATTGGTTTCTTCTGACGTAGAATGTCCTAAAAATTAAGAAGATTATTGAATATCTCCATAAATACGACAAATTGTCACTTACTTAGTTAACTAAAATTTTTGTGTCAGATGTAAAGCAGATCTCCTTGCACATAAAATCGACCCGTTCAAAGCTATCACTACCCAGCGCTGAGCGGGATAAGTAAGTGCACTATTTGTCAGCTTACTGTTTTGGACTGTGTACCTATGTGTTGTCATCAGTTGCTTAGATTAGGTAACAACGAATTAGCGGTGGGAAGAATCGAAAGAAACAAATAGAAAATAAACGAGATTTATTGTTGCAGTGGATACAGTGATTAGGCTATGGGCTAGACGGTACGGAGTTTGATATCCGGCATTGTCAGAATTTTTCTCTTGTCAAAAAATTCCAAATTAGCTGAGGGGCCACCAAGGCTTTTGTTCCAAGGACAGAGGAAATTTCTACCCCAGTGATAAGGGGGCCAGCGAATAAACTGAACTCTTACCTCCCACCTCTGCCAAGGGCTGAGATTCAGAATGAGTGGAACTAAATATCTGCTCTCTCCTACGTCAATTCACGTATTGTGTAGGGCAAATTTACCTTTTTTATTTTTTCGAAGACTGTTATTCTAGTATTTTGTAAGATAAAGTAACGAAATATATTGGTCAGTATGGCCGGTCTAAGCACTAAGTAGGAACGCATGCCATAAATGCCCTTCTTGAATTCGCAGCCCGAGTGGCATTTTTCTCCCGAACCTCGCGCCAGCAGTGCAGCCGTGTTTACCAGGTTCGTGTCTGGCCAAAAGTTCAGGCCAGAAATATCAATGACTGTTTCATTCTTCTGAAATCAAAATTTTTAAATCAAGATTTGTAATAGAACGTATGTCTTGTTTTGAATATTATGGAAAAGGTTAAAATAGCTATTAAAACTGTAACACAGCATCATATTAAAAAGAAATTTGATTGATGTCTGCTACGGGGCACCGGAATTTTGAGTATTTTGCATGTTTGTATGTTGCCTTTAACTAGACCAGTGATTCTTCGCCCTTTGTATCTTGCGTCCCATCTGCGATTATATTACGGAAAAGTAGCTGCACCATTGTGAAAACAAAGTTTCTCTTCTTTAAAGAAAAATATTTTTAAGTCAAGATTTTATAATATTTCAGTAATTATTTATAAATATCAATGTTTCTGATACTTCACGTCTCAAGAAGCCTACAGTCGAGTTCCATTGGAAGACTAAGTTAGACCAATAATAATGCACTCTACTTATCCTCTACAATCATTTAATTTCACAAAATATTTGCCGTTGAAACACACTTCTAAAGTCTAAAAATAAAATAAGGAATTGGAAGAAAATATGTTGCTGAGAATATTTTTTACCTAATAAAATTTCTTTTGTCTTCGACTGGCTGTGTATTCAGTCTTCAAGTTATCTACCTGTTGCATTACAACTCACTGGATATCACGATAATGTCCTTGGCATGGAAACCCAAAAAAGAATTAGGCTCTGGTTCTTCCCACTCTTCTAAAATCCCCACTTCTTCTCACCACTAATCGCCTAAATGTACAAAGAAAATGAGAAGATAAAACACTCGTGATTCCATGTTGTTTGTGGGTATCGGGTCTGGAAACTGCTGTGTGCTTGTAGCAGAGTGTTTTGTGGAGGCAAGCAGCTTGTACAGTACTGGGGTAAGGGAGTGATGAAGTTCTTCAGATAACATCTTTAAATAGGTATTATTTAAACTCTTCTTCTATAAATTAAGTTAAATTTTGGTTTGCAGAGGTGGAGAGTAGAATATGAACTATTTGACTGTACTGTGAATATTCTCAGTATTCGATTTCTAGCCTAATTTTCTTTCTTGTGGGTAAAAATCTAGGTTACTATACCACCAAGCACTGCATCAAGACCAGTTCAGTTAATCGTTTGCGAAACTGGAAATAATTAATCGACCCACAAACATATTAGTAACCTGATATTTGCGTGCTTCGTCCTTTGAAAATTATGTTATGATCGCGACACCGATTTTATCATCTGCATACCCAAAACCTTTCAGCAGAATTCTCTCTAATAGAATTTTCATTATATGACTTCCTTCCAAGTGTGAGATTTTAAATACGATTCTACATAGAAACAAAGTTTCACAGAAGTTGTGTCCACGTTAACATGCTCAAACGGAAGTCCCACTGTCAGGTCTACGGATCCAGCTGAGTCTAGTCCTTAAATCAGAACTCGTTTCTTTAAGATATAATTTAATATTATCGTCTGAATGAGACTGGACCTCTCGAATGTCCACTTTCCTTCAAAGTTCTTACTATAAATTTACATTTATCTACCACCATCTAAAGGGGACCGCGGTAGCTGTGCTACAAATCGGAAGGTCGCTGGTTCGATCCCAGCTGGTGTCAGTGAATTTTTCATTGACATAAAATCCTTCCGATCGCACTATGACCCTGGGGTCGACTCAGCCTCTAACAGAAATGAGTACCAGGAGTATTTCCTGGGGGTAAAGGCGGCCGGTGCGTAAGGCTGACAGCCTTACCACAATCCTGTACCGTTGTCACGAAATATGGGAACCTTAACTTCCTAACAACCCCCTGGGCCTGTCCAGGCCTGTAAAGGGACTGCTTTACCTTCCCTTACCTGCTTCTAAACCTTTAGACCACGCCTCATTTGAAGTTCTAGAAGCCATAACACTGTACTCTACTTCATCCGATAACCGGTAATTTCAAGGCAAGTTAGTTATTCTCGACAGTTTATCCGAAGAACCAAGCCCATCCTGATCATCGGCGACCCGGATAACCAGCATGCGGAAGTATCAATAATTGTATTTTATGTAAAATATTTTAATAATGACTGGTTTAGAAAAATTATGTGATAAACATTTAAAACACTGGATCTTCAAATTTTAGGATATTGTTACGAAATACGGACAACAGATTACAAAAGAAAATCCAGAGTGCGGACCGTGAGATCAGATTCCAAGGACTACCAAAATATTTTCAATGATATGCAAAGAACTAATAACGGTATTTTACTTTCAGCAAACATTAGAGCAGCATGTGTGAAAATTCTGGGCTAGGAAAGGAATGGACTTGCTTTGTAGACGAATAAGAGGGAGAGTTATTCTCCAAATTAGTGACATCTTACAACTGAAAGAAGGAACTAAGGATGGTTGTTGTAGAAACTATTAGGTCTACAAACATTTCGTAACACGTTCCGTCTCTGTGTGTTCTGTAGAACATTCTAACTCGATACGGGAAAGTTAAGATATCTGAACGCTGCTCCTATGAAAGTAAAAGGAGAGAGAAGTGGTTGGCTCTCTGTTTCGTTCTGTTGATGGTTTGCTTCGCTGGAGTGTGCCAATTGGCTAGCAGGAAGTAATCTGACTTCCCTTAAGGCAAACACTTATTATTCTTTCTTATTATGCTTAACTAGTTACAAGAAATATTTTCTCCCCTTTACATGCCAGAGTACAGACCTACGTTTTTGCTCAAATCAATATCTATACTATTTAAAAGAACGAATTAAGGGAAGGGAAGTCTATTTAAACTTCCGCATGCCTTAGATTGTCACATTGCGTGGGCACTGAAAGTAACGTGTGCGTAGCTTAGGAAATAAATATCATCTCCTTCTTCTCTTATAGATGTTTGTGATGGAATATTCAGACCGCTTACTAGGCTATGATTTTACCTTAAGGAGATTACACACAACAATATTTTAAATTGACCTTTTATAGCATGTTATACCCATTCCCAACTGCTGTTGTAACTTTTCAGTTCCGTAGTGGTTACTCGCTGTTATCATCATCACCATGACTTAATAGTGACAAATATTTGTCACTGGATGTGATCCGAAGCTAATTTCATTAACTTCCCATCTTCGTCACTAAGAGAGCACTGAATATTATTTCAGTCTTTAATATCACTTCTGTGAGGACATAAATCCCGCTAAATTAGCTTTATCCTTCATGTCATTTCTTACAAATATCTCTGTTTACTAAAGTTTTTAACATTTTTAGGCGCATTCGAAAAATTGGGAAAAGAGACTTTTAGCTTCGTCATGTCTATCCGTCCGTCCGTCTTTCGGCATGGAACAATTTGGCTCCCACTGAACGGAATTTAATGAAACTTGATCCTTGTGTATTGTTCGAAAATATATCGAGGGACTTACAGGTTCATTGAAGTCTGACTAGAACGACGGGCACTTTACGTGAAAACATATGTACATTTATGATAGTATCTCTCTGAGTTCTTCTTAGAATGAGAAATGTTGCAGACCAAATTGTAGAGAAATTCGCAACACATTCTTTGTATTCAATAACGGTTTCCGAAAATCGTGCCGCTTATGAGATAATGTGAAAAAATATGGTAGAGACAACGAGGTCACAGATGACTATATGATATGGAGCATGCTCTTTACATTCTGGGTAAATAAGGCAACATACTGACACTCATAACATGTAATAATTATTTCATTTCTACAGCAGAAGTGGTTATGCGAAGGCGTCTCAGTATTAAGTTATACGTACATTGTATATCTCCGACCCACATTTGTAGCTTATAGTGATAGGAAACGTAAAATATATGTTGGGCTACATTTGTAGTCAGTAAGAAACTTAAAATATCTTCTGTTAATAACTCCACATCTTCCATCTAACGTGGGTATTAGTCAATGCCGGTCGGCGGCCTGATTATGCGTTATAAACTTATGAACTCAACCTGCTGCAACATAATTTTGGAGAGAATACCTAAACATGTATCAAATATGTGTTTTATTTTTACCCCTTAATTAACTTAACATAATACTAATGTGTTGCAAGGATACTACATTATTAAGGAGAAGAACACTTTGGACTAGACATTTCGTATTTTATTGTCCAGAGAAGAAAGTGTTTTGTTCCAATAATTTTCTTGCTTACTTTAGTTTTGGTTTCTACTTGTAACTCACGTGCTGACTTGCTCTCGTAATTGCATCAATCTAAATTTACCTGCTTAAAATATGAGGCTAAATTGATCACTTACAACATTACATCGTTAAAATATGTGTAAAACTCTCCTAACGTGGTCATATGACCCGTCAACCAAAACAGTTGCACCCACCAGGCAGAAAAGATGTACAATGCACGTGCTGATGCCAGCTGAACTTTCCCACACCACACCTTCAACACAACACCTACACGCTGCATTTAACCTTTAGACGCCTAATGTCAACTATAGTGGTCGTACCGCACCGCTAACCTCTAAAGTTTCATTTTATATATTTATTCAACAAATATAGGTACTGAATATTTTAAACATGGTATATGCTGTCCGTTTTTTTCTCTTCAACACACGCAGTTTGTTTCATAATTCTAACGTATTTGGTTCCTGTATTATTCACATTTTATATACAGATTGTGCTAAAATTTAAAAAATAATTCCGGCGCCAAAAGGTTAATCTCACCACATTACTGCATCAGTCATCATTCCGCATAGACCAGAAAATTTTGACTCCCAAGAGTTTAATAATTATCCATTTATAACCTATATTTAGATTACTTACATAATTTTAACCGAAATAATAATTTTAAATTCACTGAAGACCTGAATGTCCATCAGAACCGCCTCGATAACTTGAAGTTTTGCATTCCATTTGTATACCTCGTAAAAACGTGGTGGGAACACCAGTGTCTAAAATTTGACAAAGTGCATAGGAATTTCTACCGCCGCTGATTGTCCTCAATCTGTCGCGTGTGGGCCACACTGTCTATTTGCACTTGTGTTTTCGCGGATATGTTTGAAAGCCGAGGATATGCTTGCTCATTGGTTATGCTTGTTCACACAAATTGCGTCACGCAAATTAGCATAACTTACATAACATCATAAATGTGTGTTTCTTTGTAATTACAGAAGAGGGTTAACTCAATTAGAACTGCTTTTAAGCGATATTTAACTTTTTATTCTAGTTAAAGAAACTAACATAAAACCGTAAAATTTAAAGAGTATTCCAAATGCACACTTACAATTTTTAGTACACTACGATTATTCAGTCCCGTTGGTTAGATCCGTCAGTATAGCGACTAATCAACCGACTAGAAGACGGAAGAATCGAGTTTGGATTCTTGGTAGACGTGGACACTTCTCTGTACCTCACAGCGTAAAGAGGGGTTCTCGTCATCACCCAGCCACCTACGAGTGGCTACTTTGTAATCTTTTCCCAGGAGAGGAGCCCCAGACGCGTGGCATGCACCACTAACCTTCATGTAGTATGGGAGCTGGCCAAATACTGCAGTAATGCTTATGGGATTCAGTCTTGCCTCTGCTCGTGTGCAGATGTGGTACAAATACTTCCTCTTTCAGTCGACTGCATTCCAGTCTCAGACTTGTTACAGTTCGACTTGTTAATAAAAGTTTTAATTTAAAAATAAATCGATACTGTGCAATACTTACGAAATTTACCTTATGTTAAATTACGGTGTGAGGTAGAAACATATTAATATCAAAATTTGTAAGTCTTCTCAAGTAATGGCATGAAGAGATAAAAAAAAATTGTAGCCGCCGTTTGCAAATTTGATGTTGCCTATTAGCTGTATTACGTACAGGAGAGATATTTAGTACAGGATTACAATATCGTAATTCAATATGCCAATCTGAAAATTGTTCATACAACCTTACATTTCAATACTCTGAAGTTACACATTATTTTATTTTATTTTATTTCATTTTATTGCCATGTCGTAATCACACGTCCATCTTGAGTGGAATATCGTAAAAATCTTCTTTGTCCAAATAGTAAGGTCCTAATCTACATTTACATTACTTGTACTATAATGGTACTACACTTGATCAATTCCTATATACGCCTACTGCAATGCATACTTTTATTTCTGCTCATTGTTTAAACTTATTCCACACTTATCATTTATGACTTCCCTATTGTAAAATTTATCTCTTACAAAGTTTTTACAACATATAAAATATTCTACATTTCTAGGAAGCTGTATCGTTTACTTCTTTAACATCCTTACAGCTCTCAACATTAATTTGAAGAGCAAATTTACGTTTCGAACGATATTCTTTATTTCCATATATAAATTATGCTTCTTTTAAAAAGCTGGCATTAGCCTAGCAATGCAAGTAACTAAGGAAATGCAGTTAGTGAACCTTTAACTTCTGAAGTTTAGACTTTAATTTAATGGTAGGTAATAGAAATCTTTTCACCATGAACATATAGTTTCCCTGCTACCACATTCAGGCTTATGAGGGTCCAGACTTTAAGCCCTTTGCATTCTTAACCTCGTTGTCACTCGATAGAGATAGCTGCTCACCCTCCAACTCCGGCTACTTTACATCGGGAACAGCCTACGTTACAGATTCATTAGGAGAAGGGTGAACCCCAGAATCGTTCTGGATTCGTCCGAGGAGAGAACTAGAAACTTCCTAAATTTGAATCGCATTCCTTGGCATTTCAGCCCGTATTCTAGTCATTATACAGACTACGCTACGTTGACTGTTACGTCTCAATTTTGCAGTGCAAATTCAAGGATAATTTCGTGGAACACCTTCGATTAATTCTAAATTAATTCGGATAGTTTCTGTCCCTCTGTACTTGAAGAGTAAATAAAACAGATTATCACATAAGTCATGATACAATTCTTCAGATTCAGATTAAATTCAGAGTATAAGTAATAAATTAGTTATCAATATCAATAGAATATTTCTAATCCTTTAAGGTCTCTTGGTTGTAACTACTTCCGCATTATTTAAACGAAAAGAACGTTGGAATATATTACTGTAATCTTTTACTGTTTATCTTATTTCCTGGGCTTGAATCTAAACCCTGAGGTTTTCTATTTTGAATGAGATTTTTCGTGGTTTCCCTTACCGTCTGAAAAAAATTGACGGTAGCATTTTCAAAAAGTGAACAACATTACCTTCTAAATAATTTCCATTTCATTACCTACACTCATCAACACATTCTACTTGGGTATTTATTGATGACCTTGACTAACAAGATTCCTTTGAGAGAAAGTAGGTTTATTAATTAAGTGTAATGTGTGACACAGCCGGTGAATAGACAAACGGATTTAACGTCAGTGCTGCCTCCTCTAGGATTCTTCCCTCTAATCATCGCTGACTCTGAAAAAAGCACTAATAACATTTTCAGTTAGAGAGTGACACTAAATAAATCAAGAATCAAAGAATCATTAATTAACGAAAGTGTGCGAACCCACGAATCATATGCGCAATTGCAACACACAATTAAGTATTTCTTTAAACTCTATAAGAGGGATGAATTTATTGTTAAATGAACACTGCTCAAAGCTGTATTTCACTATTAAGTAGCTTCAAGAATATGAAACCTTTACTTAATATTTGTATGATATCCTAAAATTTTTATATCGTCTTTAATTGTGCAGTCGATTGCACACTTCAGATTTCCGATACTGTTAGATGTGGTAGATAAAACACCAAATGCACATACGTGTGTTAAAATATATTATAAACACAGTGTACCTCCTATTTATTTTGGTCACTCACGTGGTCATCTTCAGGGGCATAAGTTACAAAAGATGGACACACTAAAATTTTACGAAGTTCGTGAACCAAAGCACAGATATAAAATACCAAGTTCTAAAAATACGTGGTTTAAAATATATATTACAATTTAAAATAAAAATAATTTTTTTAATTGGTTCTAATGTGCAACGAATGATATGTGTAGATATATGCAGTATGTCACCATCCTGAAAATAAAGAAATAAATGTGTAGGAGGTTATTATATTACATTGGTAGGTAAAATTATATATTGTGCCATGGAGGTGAAACAGCTGTCAGTGAAGTATGTAACCAGAAATGTGTATTGATGCTACTGGCCCGGCAAACAACTCCGTACTGAAATAAAAAAAAAAGACAGACTGGAAAGAGGTCGATCGGGATTACGCGATTTCGTGAATGAGTTGTGTATCGTAAATGAGATCGAAAACAGTTTAGTTTTTTTTTTTTTTTTTTTTTATTTCTTTATTAATGTTTGCTTTTTTTTTTTTTTTTTTTTTATTGTTTTCTTACTTTTTTTTTATTTTTTTTTATAATATAATTAAAAAAAAAAATTTTTTTATTTTTTTTTTA
>Ga0136643_10004404_pt1 | contig 19411 bp, 18 predicted proteins | sample TergutLab28metaG_FD_96883 | JGI IMG/M metagenome (GOLD analysis project Ga0136643, IMG submission 96883) | Labiotermes labralis P1 segment gut microbial communities from Petit-Saut dam, French Guiana - Lab288 P1 (version 3) (version 3) | ecosystem: Host-associated > Arthropoda: Insects >...
CCTTCATAGGTGAAATTTTTTTTTTGTGGTGTTTTTCCTTTTTCTAATTAATTCCACTGAGGGGGGGAAAAATTATTTAAAAAAAAAATTAAAACGAGAAAATATAAAAAAAAGAAAAAAAAAAAAAAAAAAAAAAAAAAGCAAAATTATTGTAAAATTGAAAAAAACTAGAAAAAATTTAACATGTAGAATTAGGTGCGTTTCCCCTGCATTTCGAGGTATAAACATTACTCCAGGAGCGAAAAAGTGCCCATACGTATTCCGAACACATATTTTTTAGTATAAAAATTACCTACAAAAGACAGCCAAAATCTATTTTCTTTTGCCGCTCCCTTTCCTTCTTTCCTTTTCTTCTTATTCTTCTTATTCACAGGGAATAAGGGAAATTTACCACACAGACGCCCTCTTTCAATCTGTTCCAGATTACGATTACCATTTCCTTCGAAGCGACGCCTTGTATGTTGGTACGTATCTACCTAACTGCAAGGATCTGTAATCGGCCTTTCAGGTTCAAGCCCTAAAACGGACCAGCTATTAAGATTCAAGCCCTGAACAAGCTTGATTCAGATAAATCTTTTTGGCTGTAAACAACGTAACTAAGGGAAACAGCAGGAGTGTATGCGTGCCGTTTAGGCATTAAAATGCGTGAGCCTGAGCAGAACAGCCATCAACTGTCAAGTTGGTATGAGTTTTGCATCTCGGTGTTTCTGAGTGAAACCCGAGGCTGTTACGCTTTTGAGGGCGTAATTCATTCAGTATGCAGTGCCAGTAGGCAACACCACTACACGTTCGTTTATCGTTAAGTTTGGGGTCTACTAACTTGAATTAGCGCAACGAATGAAGTTTGGCTTTCCAAAAAATTAAATTCGGCCTAAGGGGATTCTCTAAATTTGAATTTCGGCCAATAGAATCATATATGTACGTAGGGGATTATTTGGTTTGGACGGTGTAGAAGATGCAAGCAAGAGGATACACTCCATTTTGGCAGTTGGAGTAGCTCGTACACAGACACACACACACACACACACAAATGCAGGCTCCGTCATTAAGGAACTATTTTAATATAAATTTTGTCGATCAGAAAGTGACAGGTAAGTGGTGTGGAAGTGCTGCGAATACACCCTCCGATATGTTAAAATCCTTTAGTTGCTGTGAATCAAGAGTGAACTTTTACAAATAAAATAAAGAACCCCCCAGAACTAATTGTTGTGTACGTGTGACAGCCGCAATAGTCGATTGCGGGCCTTGGAGGGACCTCCCATGCAAATTAACCTGAGGCAAAACCTTCAGGTTCACTAAGCAACGAAAAATTAGCTATACATCCTGGCGTCCGAGGGTGAAGAAGAAGGTAGCAGCGCCCTTACCAAGAAGTACTTGATCACCGTTGCAAAAACCTCAACATCCGTTTTTATACTGCTACCGTAATATTCAAAGTCGCAAAACCGTGGACGTACAGACTGTTCCATTAAATTATAAAGATTGTTGCACTGACTATCAGTTTATATGTAATTCAGATGCAAGTACCTGCAAACCAGTTTTGCTTCAACTGTGAATCGAGATTGAGTTTACAAGCACCGTATAACTACTTGAAAAGTAAGTAATTTCTCAAATGTTCAAGAACTCCCCGCCTCTTATACAACTGTAAGACAGTACCGTTCGCGGTAAACGTACATGACAAAGACGTTTCTGGTTACTACAAATGTATTGTAAGTATAAATTCACAAACTCTGGTATGGGCTACAGACCTATAAATTACAATCACTGATCCGCTATAGGCTTACTGCATTGCTTGGTCATATACGCGGTGAATTATGTGGTTGACTATAATGGATGGAGAGCATTGTCTTGAATTACTGCACCAGATTAAATAAAACCTTCAAAGTAAAAACACAATGTACAATAGTGATAATTAATTATATTAGTTTTATATTTATATATAGAGGCTATATGACTTACGTTGTTTATAAGATTGTGTGTAGTAAAGCGCATTAATATCAGCTCAATAGCTGAAAACAAATATCCTGGCGACATTAGGCCGCAGTAAGATGGAAGATTGAATCCCACAACCAGTGACGCCGAAATTAACAACTTTTTATGTAACGTATATTTACGGTAAGAACTATAGCTCCATTGAGTTGCATGCCACAGTAAGGGTAACACGGGCACTGCCAAACAGCAAAGCAAGGTGTTGCCGTCACATCCGCTCGCAACGCTGAGATTGTGCAGTCGCGGTTGTTTATTTCTTCAAAGATGAAAATTAACATCAACTCTATTTTCGGAAAATAAATATTTAGTGCATACTGCGCAGTAAACACACCCCGTCTCGATTACACAAACCAATCAGTGCATTCTGCATAGTGAAACACCAATAACTTACACTCTGTGAGCAGAGTTTTTGAATGTTGAACTTGGTGGAACATACAGTACATACAGTAATCGTGTTATGCTCAATACATCACAGAAAAATTTGTGACATGTCACAGAAGGCAACCCGTTAACGAAAAATCTACTAGTAGCAGCCACTCGATCCTAAACAAAGGTTCGTGAAGTGTTCACAGGTTACATCTAAAGCACCATACTTTTAGCGGCTACTGATAAAGTCGACAAACTCACATCTTATATATTAATGATTAATTTTAACATTGTCTTGCCATACATGTCTAGAACTCGCACGTGACCGCTTCCTATCACATTTCTCAGCTAAAATTTTGTGTACGCTTACAAATAACACATTTTATTACAGTATTATTATTATTATTATTATATTGTTGTTGTTTTGTTGTTTTAGTTTTAAACCGTCTAACAAATTTCTCAATTACAATTTCCCCCCCCCCTTTACAGACTGTGGTGTTGAGCCAGTTCCAGAGGGTCGGATTGTGGGAGGAGAAGACATGGATGGGTATAAACTGCCGTGGTATGCACTCCTGCATCCCCCTGCAGATCCAACAACCCCTGTGTGTTCTGGAACACTCATCGACAGTCGTCATGTCATCACTGCGGCTCACTGCTTTACCCTGTAAGTAATTAAATCCCCGTCCTGCGCGCCAGAATGATCATGTGATGGCTTTCCGAACAAAAAATATTTCCTGTTGAACGATTTTAATACTGGATATGGACAAATATTTTTTTTTGGCGCATGCTGGTACGCAAAGCACAAAGTTACAAAAATTCACGCATTATTTCCGTCACTTTTGTGTGTCAGTCTCACTAACTGTCCCACAAAATTGGTTTTCAAAAAATTTGATATTGGTAAGTTGTATTAAAATACCCATTGAAAATTAAGGTTCTAATCGTACAAAAGTAACCGATACTAGAATTAATTTCTATACGTGTTTCTGCTCGAATCTAGCGCATAATCAGAAATACTTAGAGTATCAAAGCTGGAAATGTTTCCAAAACAATCTGTAGATAAAAAAATTTTTAAAAATTTATTGCTAATAAATTTTCGACAAGTCTTTCGGCGTCTAAGACAAACAAGAGTGAGTGAATGCACCACAATTTGAAACTACTCACACTCATACTCCGTCCCTAGCCTTGTTCTTACTACGTATTCAATGGCTTTAATGTCTAAAACGATCAGTACCAATGTCTCTTACGTTGACAGGCAAACATCATTACGCGGCTATAAATCTGCAATTAGTAGATCATTTATCAACTGCAATACACAGTATACGTAAAATCGATTAATATGTGGCTACATAACAGCAACAGACAATTTACTAACGGGAAGATAAGGTGGATGCAAAGTCGATTGCTATGTGGATACTGAGTACATAACGGCAAATGACAGAATATTTGTTACGCGGAGTATACAGTATACAGCATATGCAAAGGCGTTTACTGTGCGGCTATGTAACTGTAAAAAATAGAGAAATGAGTGTACATTATATTCGAAATGCTGTTATAATACTGGAACAATTGTATTATTTTAGGACAGTTAATTTTAATGACAACCCTTTAGAAAAATTGAGGGGTTAGTACGCAACTTGTTTAGTATCATAAATTACTTATTTTAAAAAATGCCAAATATATTTTCAGGGTAGAAGGAGACAACAATAAGGCCAAATACGGTGTAACCTTAGGGATTTATAACAGATGTGTGAAAGAACACACACGCAGGACTTTTGCAGTGAACAAAGTCGTTATCAACCCGAACTTTACGTCACCAACCGGCAACTATGACATCGCTATCATTACACTGAATCAGACGACAGACTACACACCAATCTGTCTTCCCGATGAAGGTAAAATTCGATGTGCAACAAGGTTCTGGTAATACTGCGGTGTCTATATTTCTTTTTTCAGAAATGTTTGTCAAATTTTGTTAAAACCTTGAAGAAAGAGGGTGTGGGCGAATGTATCCGACCCAAGACAGGGATCACTGACAGACTCTTGTAAACATGTCCAGTCTCAAGCTACGGACACGTTTCCTAAACTACACTTAAATTTACTCCTCAGGTTATACCAAAGGAAGAAGTTGTAAAAGTACTTGTTACTTTCCTGGGCGCTTGTACGTTAACAAATAATAAGTTATAGCCTTGCAATTTTGATAACAGAACAGTATGACATAAACATATCTGTTCTTACGACAGCGAATATGGCTGCCTTTAAAGGGTAAAACCCGCAAACTTATAAGGCTGATAAAAAATACACCAGCATAAAAGATAAAATAATATTTATAACAATGAGTCACAATGTGGAGAGAGCTACAAATGAGAGAAATTAAATATTTATACTTAAAGGAGGAATATTTTATAAAAATTCTTGTAAAATAACGAATTTAAGACATATCTGAAATACTAGCTCGCAGTCTCGCTTTGAAAGAGGCTATGGACCTGTCGTAAGACAGACTACGAAATGAATGAATATTTGAAGTAATTGAGAAAACTGGCTAAAGCAATGGTAAACAAACGTAGAGACAAAGACATGGAGGGATAAGACAAATGTGAATGAAATAAGTAGTAAGAAAATCTGATAAAATAACGTCCACGTTCAGGTAAAAAAGAAAAGCCTGATAAACTTAGTCGATAATTGGAAATATCAAAATACTTATAAAAAAGATAGAAACAACAGGCCGATGGCAGACGGGAACAAACGAATTGCAAAGCTACAAGACAATTTTACAAAGAATCAAAACCAAATTAATGCACAATACTCCCTTTGTAGGAGCATTGTGCAATAAGTTGGTTTTGATAAACATATCATAACATAACATAAAATCTATAGGACAAAATCTTGAAACTGAATTTGTGTTCTTATTTTCACCTCTACATTTATGTTGCAGTCGAAAACAACCTGACGCATCGAGTAGGTGAAATACTGGGCTTTGGCGTGACAACTGAAGGCGATACAGGGATGCCTTGCGCCTTGCAGGGGGCCTACATTGAGATCTTCACAGCCGAAGAGTGCAAGGAATCAAAGCTTCCTTCACAAGTACCAAACCCAAGGATTCTATGCGCTGGCGTTATTGGTGGGGGTGTTGACAGTTGTAAGGTTAGGACAAATGCTGAACTACGCCACTGCATGGTGCAGGGTCTTTCTTCCAAAGAAAATAATATTATTCTTCTACTCAGGAAATGGAACCGTGATTCCAAGTGCCCGCCGCTAGGCACTTTCCTGACTCTGTTGAATCCAATCTCAAGGACAAACTTCTATCAGCGAAATGTTACTGACAAACAACCTACATTTATGACTGAATAACTTAGTAACTGAATGAAAGAATGAATGAATATATGACTGCTTGATTCATTCACTCATTTATTCATTCATTCTGTCATTCAATTGTAGAATTAATGATTTCTGCTTTCAGTCTACAGTATCCCACTTTGTTATACTTCGTAAATGTTAAAAAAGTTAAATTTCAAAAATCGGCCGATCCAAACAATTAAATTTTTTATGGTGGTGGGATTAAGCCGACGCCATTCATCAAAACTGGGCGGCTATCGCTTTTAGAGTATCTAAGACATATTAATTAATGTCAGAATTTCAATTAATCGAAAGATAACTCAGGAGGCCTTTAACATGACCGTAGAGACTCCAATTCTTCTGACATTCAAGCAATCTTCCCTACTTAATAAATGTACACCATGCCGGTTTTTTCAATGTACTCTTTTCACTGTCATCATAAAACTTCTATAATTCTACATAACAATTTTCTACCTTCGAACATGCTCTTCACTAAAATTTTCAACATTTAAGACATGGTATTTAAGAAATTAATCTACGACAATTCCAAAATATATTTTTTAATTTAAAGTACTGATATTTCTACAGTAATAACTGGGACAGTCATAAAAGCCATTTGAAGAAAATAACGCAGACACAGCACGCTGAGACACAAAAGCCACCTTGAAAATACCACCACTCGAAAGCGTCTGAGGGTGGCACTTTGTAATGTGCTGAATTAATAGACAAATTAAATCAAATTCAAGTAATTGGTAGTAAAATTAATTCATTTTAAATTATAAACTTAATTCAATAAGATACAGATTTTAAAACTTTGCCATCAATGCTTATTTACATCGATGCGAGAGAAAATTAAATTGTCTAAAAAAATTTTTTTACAGGGTGACAGCGGTGGTCCACTCCAAGTAGTAGACAACGGAAAGTTCGTTCTTGCAGGTATTTATTCCCTATTTGAATAACAAGCTCTAATGCAGAGTATTAACGTCATTACAGCATGGCCGTCGTCGTCCGAAATATTTGATCAAAATGTCTGTCAACTAGGTTCAAATTTAGTTATATTTATATTATAAATTTAGTCCAAAGAGAACGGCAGGAACAGGAGGGTGGACAAATTTGAGTACAGCAGGACTCCATAATTTGTACTCTTCGAAAGCATAGCCGACAGTACCTCCGCCAAGCCACGCAGACTGAGTATGTGTTGCTGCCCAGATTTTATAAAAAAAAAGTTCCGTTGGCTTGGGTCAAATATCTTGTTCCAATTGCCATAAAAAAACGCCCGAATAAATAAATTACGTAACACGAACTGTGCTGTATGGGTTCTTATGCTAAGAAAGACGATAACTTTTCTACGTCTCAAATAGTCCCGGCGTACGTGTGTCGGTAGTCGAATCTTGGATTCAGTAAAGCTTTTAGCTGTGTTTTGTTCGCACGTACAATTAGAATGGCACTTCAGTAAAGATATGGCCAGCAGCCTCACTTCAGTAACAAATCAGTGGCACATACAAACGTATCGAACGACATATCAAATACAATACACATACGATCAAAGAAATCCCACTGAGTAACAATGCGACATGTTAACGATGTATGACATGAAGTAGATTCTAGCGCATCACAAGTACAGTGCAGTTCTTGTAATAAACATACATAATTTCTCTTTCATTATATTATGTGTGTGTATGCATGACCAAATTATACTCCACGTTAAAATGTAACGTAAATTTTTTTTCGTTTACAGGAATTGTTTCATACGGATTTGGGTGCGGAAAAATTGGTTACCCAGGCATATACACAAATGTTTATTACTTCCTGGATTGGATTAAAGACAACATGTGATGTGCGGATCAAAACGGTTTAGGTCCGAAGAGTATAAAGAATATAAGTAAAAAACATTATTACTTCATTTCTGTTTCTGAAGTTTATCTAAGGTAAGTTCCATACAACGATAAAAGAAATTCTCTGGTTTTACTATCGTAGAGTGTAAATATGCTGCAGGTATTCACTTCATGTTCTGTGTGACAGTCTCTCAGCTATCCTCATCTCTGCACAGCAATATGACGGCCTGCTTAGTCTAGTCAGACTGTTGCAAGCCTTGTCGATTCAAGTTGGCTATTGCGACAAAAGTAGACATTTAATTTTTCGCTATCTCTTAATCACGCCATTCGTTTCGTGGGAACGGATGCACAAATTCAGTCTTTCTAAGTTTCAAAACCTTGAGCGGGTAGGTGTTCTGCAGGATCACCCTTCTTAACTTTGTTGTCCCGACGTGCTTAGTCTGGTAGGTGATCCTCTTTCGGGAAACGGGTGTGGTTCACCGAATCACATATAGTTTTAATTATTTATTTTTTGCTTGTTTTATTTACTCAATTTATTGTTGATAAAATGAAAAAAGTCGTGCTGTATCAAGTTAAACAACTAAATAATATTTTATCAAAATAACACAGTCACCTGTACTCCCACCTATACCACTATACCACACTCGTACGCGACTGACTTCCTTACTGGACTGCTGCGTCCGTTATCAGCTCCTAGCTGTTTCGGCGTTTAAATCTCTCCCCTACTACCTATCAGCAACGGTTCTGAATATACGTTGACAGATTAACCTACAACGCATGACCATGAACCGTCCGTAACTGACGACAGCAATCCTAATAAACAACTGTACTAAAAATGATCGGCTACAGTATAAATACTTTTATGGCACAACAGTCCCAGGTGGACCTCGGTCTCTTCACTTCATAATAACACTCAGACACGTCACACTCGGTAGCACTCTATAGATCTCTATCTGATAACACACAACACTCACAAGAGACATCCGTGCCCCCGGCGGGATTCAAACCCGCGATCCCAGGCAGCCAGCGGCCCAGGCCCAGGCCTTAGACGGGGCGGCCACTGGGATCGGCACGTGTAAATAGGAATCGAAATATTTTAATGCATTGATGATGTAACATTACCACACAAATTTCTCTCGCTTTCGTTGAAAAGATAATTTTAGTCTTCATTTATCCCTCTGTAAAACACCTCAGACGCCCATTCTTTGCCAGAATTGTCTTAGAAGAAACTGTGTTAAAAAAGAAGTTTATTATAATAATCTTCCAAATATGCGAGCACACATCCACTGACCAGTGTTCTACAATGCACAGACACGAAGCTGCATAGTGAAAGCAAAGCACCGAAAATTTGTCAGCCAGGGTACCTTCAGACCAGGGCGGATAAGCAAACTAAGTCGCTCGCTTCGCGGACCACCGGGCTAAATAAACTGTACATGGAGATTAAAGTCTTGAGCATTATAGCTCTATGTCGATTGGTAGTCATCGAAGTTTCGGAGGTGCTTCCTGCCTCCATATTCAAGGTAGTCTACGAAGAAATCGTGCACTGCTGTGCAGATTGTTCAAGATAATTTAAACAGACGCTGTGTAGCAGAACGCAGTACGATGCTGTTTTAACAATTTAGTACCACACCTTTGGGGGCACTGTTATTCGTCCACACTTTTATCAGTGGATGATGGCGATACACGACAATTGAAGTCTCCAATTTGGCGGCACCATTATGAATAATCTCTACATCCTCACCGCAGAACACTGTCTCTGCTGGTGAGATAAAGATATTTTGAACTTTTGTTCTACCCATTTAGCCCCACAACGGTAAAATTAAAACTTCCTCTCCAACATTGCATGCCAGTAATTCGTAAATACTCTTACCTTTTCAGTGAGAAAGAAGGGTATGTGTAAACAAAACGTACATATCAATAATCAGCATTCAATTCTTGTTCCTGTTACCCTTTTGCCTAACGTCATTGGCATCTTCTAACCCTCATTTAATATTAACAAAACAGCTTAGAAATTCAGCTTTCAAGCAAAATTCCTTACTCTTCCATCCATGTAAGCTCATGTCTTTTTATATCCTTCTTTTCTTAAAAGTTACGAGACCTAGGGGCTACTTTCTGCACAAGGAGGTTTAAACTAGTATAATATCAACCAGAAAGAATGTAGAGTATTCACTTAGAATAGAAGACCCTGGAATCGTTCTTACCATATTGTGTAAGTGATAATGGAGGGCAGTTACAACAGGAGCTCAAACCGTGCCGGTTTGGTCAACAATAAGGTATCTATCTTAGTAATTAACCAACGTAATGCACAAATTCTTGTTTTATGATAAGTTTATTATAAGCCTCTACATGTTTCGAGCACTATGTGCTCATCACCAGGAGGTCAAAATTGTATTATATAGCATCTGGTATCATCACACCTGTAGGTGGTCACCTGTGCACGGGACAGCCACCTACAGAGTGTGATGATACCAGATGTTGTATAATACAATTTTGACCTCCTGATGATGAGCACATAGTGCTCGAAACATGTAGAGGCATATAATAAACTTATCATAAAACAAGAATTTATGCATTACGTTGGTTAATTACTGAGATTATACTGAGGTGCACATAAAAAAAAGAAAAAATAATGTGTCTAATTCGCATATGGGAGACACCCAGCTCCAATCTTATCACATGCGAGTCTCTGACTAAGGTTTTACAACATCCCTGTCAAGCAGGCCGTAGCCGGAGGGATGCAAGTGCGTGCAGTGCACCCACCACCAATCTGGTTACACCCACTAGGAACTTGCAGAATATCTACGACAAACATGCAGATCAGCCAGCCAAAAAACGTGCGACACCCTACCGCATCAATGGGTTGCCTCTGTCCAACCAGTTGGAAACAACTCATTTTCAAAAATTTATGCACATGCAAATTGTTTTTGTAATGTTATAGGGACCATCGTGCAATTAATGTGTTAATTTTGTAGTTCTGACAAAGGCACTTTTAACGCTTATGCATACATAATATATAAACAGCATATGTGTAATAGTGCCTGAGGAGTGGAAGGAAGCAGTCGATCATTGTACCTATTTATAAGAAGGGCGCTAGAACAGACTGTAATAATTATAGAGGCATATCACTTTTGCCAACTACGTACAAAATTTTATCCAACATCCTGATGTCAAGGTTAACTCCATATGCAGAGGAAATTATTGGGGATCATCAATGTGGATTTCGACGCAACAGATAAACTACTGGTCATATATTCTGCGTCAAATACTTGAGAAAACATGGGAATACAATGCAGCAGCTCATCAGCTATTGATAGACTTCAAGAAAGCCTATGATTCAGTCACGAAAGATGTCTTGTATAATTAAAAAAAAATAGTATCTGAATGATACCTATAGCAGAGTCCGGATAGGCAGCCATTTGTCTGACATGTACGCTATTGGAAAGGTTAGAAAAAAGAGACTCTTTATCGCCATGGCTTCTCAACTTTGCTGTAGAGTATGCCATTAGGAGGGTTGAGGTAAAACAGGATGGCTTCAAACTAAATAGTACACATCAGCTTTTGGTTTATGGTGATGATGTTAATATAATGGGTGGAAGAGTATCTACCATAACAAATAAAGAAGTTTTGTTAGCCCGTAGTAAGGAGATTGGTCTAGAAGTGCTGATAAAAATGAGTATATAGTCATGTGCCGAGATCAGAATACAGGACCAAGTCACAATATAAAGACTGATAAGAGCTCCTTTGAAAGGGTTGAAAAGTTCAGATATTTGGAAACAAACTTAACAAATCAAAATTCGATTCAGGAAGAAATCAAGAGCAGACTGAAGTCAGGGAATGCTTGCTCTCATTCGGTGCAGAATCTTTTGTCTTCCAGGTTGCTATCCAAAAATTTAAAGATTAAGATATAAAGAAATCAATTTTCGCCTGTCGTTTTGTATGGGTCTGAAACTTGGTCGCTCTCATTGAGGTAGGAACGTAGGCTGAGAGTGTTCGACAATACGGTGCTGAGGAGAATATTTGGGCCTAAGAGGGATGAGGTAACAGCGTAATGGATAAAACTACATAACGAGGAGCTCACTGATCTGTACTCGTCACCCAATAATGTTCGGATGATCAAATCGAGAAGAATGAGATGGGAGGGACATGTAGCGCGTAAGGGAGAGGTGTATACAGAATTTTGGTGGGGAAACATGAAGGAAAGAGACCACTTGGAAGACCCAGGCGTAGATGGGAGAATAATATTAAGATGGATCTTCAGGAAGTGGGATGTGAGGGAATGGACTGGATCGAGCTGAGTCAGGATACGGAAAGATGGCGGGCACTTGTGAATGCGGTAATGAACCTTCGGGTTCCACAAAACGCGAGGAATTTCTTGACTAGCTCAGAACCGATAACTTCTCACGGACCCTGCTCCATGGAGTAAGTAAGTATCTGTATAATAAAGCATTATACGTATATAAACATATGTACGTACGTATATGGGGGAACGCGGTGGCACAGTGGTTAAGGTACTGTGCTACAAATCGCAAGGTCGCTGGCTCGATCCCAGCTGATGTCAGTGGATTTTTCACTGACATAAAATCCCTCCGATCGCACTATGGCTCTGGGGTCGACTCAGCCTCTAACAGAAATGAGTACCAGGAGTACTTCCTGGGGGTAAAGGCGGCCGCTGCGCAAGGCTGACAACCTACCACCACCCCACGCCCTACCTTAACTCCCTTGAACCCCCTGGGCCTGTAATGGGACTGATTTGCCTTTTTTTTTTTACGTACATATATGCAACCTCATTGAAAGTCGCTGCACCCACTGTATTCATAGTCTGGCTGCGGGCCTAATATAAAGTTATGTTCAGTTTCTCTACATTTTGTCTTCTGACGCTTCATAACCTTCACATTACAAGGAACCGTACCGGAACATTCAGTAACACAAACTGTCCCAAATACATTTTTCTGTGTGAACATGTTGATCATCCGCCATAAGCTGTCTGTGCTTATGTTTCACAGAATTGTTCGTGTCATTTTAGAATGAAATTGCTTAAATCGCACGCACGTAGCCTGAAGACGACGCGATTGCATCGAAACGCTATGAGTACTGGTCGCTCAACACCGTCTTATATTGTAGAATGAAACAGTACTGCCTGCTCTATAGCAACCTATCACCTCTGTGGCACAACGCAACTGTCAAATGCAGATCGTAATGTGCCAAGACCAAATATCAACATAACATGCTACTATGAATCACAATATTTATCACAATGTCAAAAGTAAACACAGAATCTCTCAGCTCTGTACCTACATACGAACGTTTAATACACAACAACGTTGTATCGAGCAAGAGTTAAAACGTACCTTAAAGGTAGTCTAATTTTCGTATTTAGTGCGTTCTTACCGACCCGGGACTATGACGGTTACCTAGTCTGGTTTACGCAATGACCAAAGGAGCACTAGCACCATTCATTCACTGACTACCATCTGAGTGAGAATCTAGGATTGTTTACTCACGGCAATAATTTCCAGGCTGTAGACATACTCTCCGTTCAGCGTATTGAAAACTGTATGCAGTGAACACCAAAACACAAACTTTGCCGTTTTGTCTTCTAGTTAAAAGTTCTTCAGCTAATACTGCACTCAAACACACATCACCGATTCATTCTAAACACTAGACACACAAATGCTGGCTTCATTGACAGGCTTTTGAAGACTTATGCCACACATTATTGCTTCTAAGAAAATGCGGTACAGCTGATACTATCTTACGCGAAGGTCACTAGATGACAGTTACGTCTTCCGCACACCTGCCCCCATCCGTGTTCCTGGCAACATCAGAGTAAATATGGGTTAGTAAGAGAGTTTCAGTTTCGTATCAGCGATTATCTACTTCAGACGGTCAGTGGTTATCTTACCAGTTGATTCTTCCGCAACATGCATGGCAAAACTCTAGGGGAAGGAATGCCATGCACAATAGCTCCACAACATCGCAAATAATAATTGCCCCGATGAATGAAACATGACGGCTCATCAAGACAAACAGCAGTTTGGCATGGTAGTGATAGACTATAACTGTATCAGATAAAAGATAGGAGGCGTTAGATGCACCATCGCCTACAAAACTGTAAGTTACTGTGATTATATCAGTATTGTTTCTTATGTCAAACTCAGATTCCTTTCTGCATGTCTCTTCACTTCTCCACCCCCTTCCCCCTTTCTACCTGGCGTTAGAGAAACTGATTCTACTACAAGCTTCGGTAATATTCTTTCCATAAGTTGCCCTCACGGTTGCCTTGCTGCATTAACTCATTAACGGAACCCATGTAAATAAAATTAAGACTATAGAGTACACAGATCATGTTTACTGTTCATGCAGTGATATAAAAAAAAACTTCATCCTTACATATTCACGGTTTGTCTTTCTGTATAAACTTTGTTTCACAGTGGCATCATCTGAGAAACTGCCCAAAGAACTGCACCACCAATGTCACAGACAACATACTATCAACATAACCCTTAGCTATACGTCCACTATACCAACATGAGAAACAGCAGACAGCTTCTCTAGTTTGTCATCCATAAACTAAGACATAACAGCATTGTTTTACAGCACTCTGTCATAAAGAACATTACATATGTTCTTTCAGTCCTGGAAATATGCCCTGGTCAGCCTCCATTCCTTCTTTGCAGGGAACAGATTAGGTTTCACAACACTGTGGACAAACATTCCAACACAGTTGCCCAAATTGCTACATAAAATCCTGTATTTTTCCGTTCGATGATAGAATCTCAATTTTCATCTAATTTCAACATACACAACTGCTGTTTCTGTAAAGTTCATGTCTCAACTTTGTGCAGGAGTATCCTTCAAATGGATTATATTTAAATTGTCTTTTTTTGTGTTTTTGGATTGCTTGATGATGACTTTCCATAAAAGCCAAAACATGTAGCAAGAATAAAATAATATAAACACAGCTGTGATTGACAATCTCTCCTTCCATACTGCTGTTCATTTACCACAGTAGGATGTCACGCATAAAGACAAAACCTGTATGGCTGAGTCACAGGTGTAAGGGCATTCCAGAAACTATCCTTTATTATTTTCAATAATAATCCAAAGAACTCTAGGCCAATATATGCCATTTTCTTACTGTAGAGGCCCAGATTCAACTCCAGGGCATCCAATATTGGGATTTGTGGCAGGCAAACTGCCACTAGGATAGGTTTTTCTCCAAGTACTTCAATTTCCCATCACTATCACACCACCAACCCTCCATACTCATTCTCATTCACCTACCATTGACACTATTTAGTCTTATGACAGTGTCATTAAATCAAACATAAAATAGCATAACATAACTAAAACGACAGGATACACAATCAGGTAAAAGTATAGGAAGTTTAAGACATATACAAAGCCAAAAATCAGTAAAGGGTCAATCAGCACAAAAGAACATAGGGGACATTACAGTAAGATGTGGAACAACAAACTTAATTACACACAATACCATAAAACAAAATACTCAGAGAACTCCAAAAACACAAATGTATAAAGATGCCAAAATATACACTCAACCACAATCAAAAGATAAAACAGACGTAAGAGCCATTCATAACACATAAAATACTGTAAATGAAAATAATCGCACATCATGGACTAACTTGGTACATCTGTATCACTTGAGGAATATGAAAGATGTGTAATACTAAATACTAGTTCACAGTATGCTACAATGAAACAGTCCATCCAGACACAGCACTTTATTAAGTCTGAAAAGCTACATGTTTCAGCTGTATGAAACATCCAACATCAGGCTTCACAATTCAGAAATATAAAAAGGAAATTATATAGCCATCGCCATACATTCAGCAGTAAAAACTTATGGTCGAAATATTGGTCTTTTTATTGTTAAATGTATGGCTATGGCTATATGACTTACTACTTATATTTCTGAAATATGAAGCCTGATGATGGCTGTTTCATATGGCTGAAACATGTACCCTTTTAGACTTAACACAGTGTTATTTATGGACAGACTGTCCCATTGGTATGTATTGTATTAACACAATGGCGATGACACACATTAAGACTGGTTCACAAATTTTTACATATTCCTGTACAGAATGCTATATGATAACCATGCTACAGGTTGGATGGCCAAAGAATAGTGGTTCGAGTCCCAGCAAATGCACCATATTTTGTCTTGTCCATAGTGTCCATACTGGCTCTGGGGAACTCTCAGCCTCCTATTCAGTGGGTACTGGGATCTCTTTCCTTAGGTGCAAAACACGGTCAGTGTGTAAAGCTGACAACTTGCCCCCGTATCAACTCAAAGTTAAGGAAGTGTGAAGCCATCCTTTTAACCCCCATATGCATATCCACAGTGTGTACAAGGACAACTACATGCACACCTTTATGTTTTGAATAAAGGTAAAGTTTTCCCTGTAATCTGCCATGAAGGTAGAGAAGAGGAGTAGAGGTACAACTCTACCCTTTCTTCACCCTTGGCACTAAGTGAAAGTGGATGTTTAATGCCACACCCCAGCCACTGTATCCCTGGAATTAGCCCATACCTATTGTATAGGAGCTCAGATGGGACCCAGGGCTGGCCTGGACCAGTGCAGAAAATCTCACCCCCACTGAGATTTCATTCCCAAACTTTCCAGTCCATAGTGCAACACTATACCAACTAAGCTATCCTGGCTCACCTACATTTTGAATACACTCATGAAGTATTAAAAATGGTAAGAATTTCTGCAAAATAAGAGGAACAGGAGATAAGTTTTATATACCTTAATGCCGAAAGAGGCAAGGGTAAGGCTAAACCTAAAGGTATCCCATACTGTCCTTGGCAGGCCCCAAGGGTTCCATGAGGTTGAGCTCCCAGTATTTCCAGAAAATCGGCACAGAGCAGCTACCATAACTCCCAGGAGATATTCCTGGTACCCCAGAGCCACAGTACGGCCGAAAGGAATAAGTAATGAAAAATTCAATGACCCCATCGGGAATGGAACCCATGCCCTTCCAACATGTAGCACAGTGTCTCAACCAATTGCACCACTGCATACCCCCCTGAAACAAGCAATAATGAGGTTTAATTTCATCAAATTTACAAAACTACATTTTAAAATTATTCAAATGAATACATTAAACAAAATAAGTGAGCACAACAGTACCCTTGGAAGAACAAAGCTGAGACTCACACATGTAATTTAATTAGGAAATACAATATGAAAATTAGAGGTGTATCACCAGGTACATACTTCTACACGTAAAAAGAAGAAAATGTATATAAGTAAACATGAAAACTTCTGAAAATTTCCAACTCCTGGGAGGTGATGCTGTGTTCTGGTAGGAATTTCACATTTTAGAATTCTACAACCATATCACATTGTTTCATATCTCTCAGTCACAATTCACAGTTTCTGCAATCAAAATTAGACACACGTGTGCATGTACTTGTGCATGCATGGGCACACATGCATACACCTATGCCTTGTACACTGTCATTTGCACATCATCACCGAGATATTTTACCATATTTCACATGACATTACCACAGCCTAAAATTTACATTATTTAACAAACAAAATACGGACGGTAGGTTACGCCATATTTTCCTCAGTAATATTTACAAGTATGACTGCGTACGCTAATTACTTGAATGCGACCTAAATATTCCATCTGCAATATGCAATTTATGATAAAAATAAAAAGCATAACAAGCCTTCAAGCCTATTTATTTAATTTTATATTGTAACTGCAACATATCCCCACATTAATTATTATGGGACACACTTCACTGCTCCAGACATTTTTCTGTCTTAAAGTGTTGCATATTTTAGGTATTTGCAATTCAGTGCTGAATAACCACCAAAAAAATACCATTTTCCAGGTAATGTAGATACCTATTATTTTATATCACACTTTCTTCTCCCCTCATGTTTCAGTCCTACTTGGTCCTTCATCAGGGACATTACAATTTTCACGGAAAGTCAAGCATCTAAGAACACAGCATTGATACACATGTGTATGTCTTAGACACTTAACTTGAGATTGTAATCTACCTGATGACTGTTCCAATTGAAACAAAACAATTTGGAGATCACATGATATAAAATAATAGTTATCTACATTACCTGGAAAGTGTATATTGTTGGCAATTAATAAACATTCATATATATATGTTTTGCTTTCCTGCAACATATCCCCGACATTCAATGGAGCACAGCTGTATATAAGAAAATAGAATGTGCTACTGAAATATACATTTGTGTATAGTGTGTCTATATATGCATATGTATGTACACACAGAGACAGCACACATTACCTTTTTCACCAGCATCTTTTATCGTGAATCAACCAGAAAAAATTAATCATATTACCACTCAGACATTAAGCTACACTTGTTTAGAACTCTGAAAGCTGTACTTTAATGTCGCAATGTTCAAATGTTTGTCTTCTGGTGTACTTTCCACCATCACACGTTAACATAGAAACAAGTTTAACTTGCCACTTACCACTTTGTAAAACTGGGGAACAACCAGTTCTGGAGCCCACCCAGCCTCCTACTCACTTGGTGGCAGTGGTTCCTTTGTTGAGGATAAAGTGGCATGCATGTGAAGTTAACCACTAACCTCCATCTAGTGCTGACGTTAGAATGCAAGAATCTATTTACTTCTGTTCCCATGTTTGACTGCACGGAGTGCACTGCGACAGTTTTACCTTTAACATAACTGCATGTAAACCAGGAACAGCTGATAAAGTACTACTGGTATATTCACATACTTGAAAACAACACATTTCAAATTGGAACTGAAATGAGCATACCAAAACAAAAAAACACAAGTTCTTAATTAGCATGTATGATACTGCTTTCATTATAGCATGGCTTTTATGTTCATTTTTAACTGTGTGTGTGCAGAGTGGAATGCAGATATAACAAAATATATGTAGAGGGCACATGACAACAAAAAAACAGAACATCTAATCCAGAAATGTTATTGTAAAAGTGTGATATTACAAATTAACAGTTTACTGTTCCTGAATGGAAATCCTGTGTGATGCGACATGGACATAAATGTAACAGACATGTAAAATCTCATATATGTCAATATTCAAAACTTCCACAACCATTTGAACTTTACTTGAAGTATATGAAAACAAATTTATAAGTATTTTACTAGTGACACCCTAATGAATTTGACAATTTAATTCAGCTCTTATGACACCAATACCTATAAATACTGAAATAAAAATCCATGTACTGTACAAGCTGAGTGAAGAAGAAAAATATGTTGCTAACAATGTTAGCTACAATGTTATATTCAGTTAATGCACAGGGCACATTTACAAACATCAAAACTCACTATATGGTTCATGGAATTGGTGGGCAGAAATATTGTGTATCGAATGCTTTTTTATGTAGCACATACATTACCATATGGCATGTGTTTCAAAATATGAAAAACAATGAAAGTACCCTTACACAGAATTGGACAGAGTCATGTCACTCTGAATTCTAACTGGTCAATTTTCTACTCCTAATGGGAAAAATCTCTTACAAACTGCACACATTCATTTCTTGCTAATAAAATCTGTTATAAACAAAGAATATGCAGACAGTAAGAATTCTAAAATTACACGCCACAAATCTACACAAAACCATACTGTGGAAATTTGTAAAATAGAGGAAAACTATAATGGGAAAAACTGTTACAGTATATATAACCTGTAAAACTAAACTCCGTGGCCTTAGTCCGCACGCGAACTATACCGAAAGAGCGGCCGCCGCCGGTCGGCGAAGTTAGTGCCAACTTTTTGCGGATAGAGGGGTGTCACGTGGTCAGCGCAACGGGTCCCCACAGCCGTTAATCTCTGTTTTCTAGACCTGGAGCCGCTAC
>Ga0136643_10004405_pt1 | contig 19406 bp, 20 predicted proteins | sample TergutLab28metaG_FD_96883 | JGI IMG/M metagenome (GOLD analysis project Ga0136643, IMG submission 96883) | Labiotermes labralis P1 segment gut microbial communities from Petit-Saut dam, French Guiana - Lab288 P1 (version 3) (version 3) | ecosystem: Host-associated > Arthropoda: Insects >...
CATTACCGAGGCACTGGTTAGCGGCGACAAGGTTTCTCTGGTTGGGTTTGGCACTTTTGAGGTAAAAGACCGTGCCGCAAGAAAAGGCATAAATCCCCGCACAAAAGAGCCAATGCCTATCCCCGCTAGCAAGCTGCCGGCTTTCAAGGCAGGCAAAGCCCTTAAAGAAGCCGTTGCGGACTAGTTTTATAATAACAAAAACCAAAACCACAAAGCGCCAACTAAAACGGGAAAACAAGTTCCGGTTTAGTTGGCGCCTTACTTGTATAGGGAGGATGGTTGAGATTGCGACTGGATAAATACCTTAAAGTTGCTAGGCTGATAAAGCGCCGCACCCTAGCTAACGAAGCCTGTGACGCCGGGCGGGTGAGCGCAAACGGAAAAGTGGCCCGCGCCTCTTACGAGGTAAAAGATGGCGACGTGATAGAAATTGGCCTAGGCCAGCGCCCGCTGAAGGTTAAAGTGTTAGAAGTGAAAGAACACGTAGCCAAAGACGGCGCGACTGGCCTTTACGAAGTAATAGAATGATGAATATATACGCTAAGTATACAAACAACCCCTGCCAATCAGTGATTGATCGGCGGGGGTTGTTGCGTTAAAGCTCTAGCTTGAAGAACATGGCATCGCTTAAAGGGTTGTAGCGGTAGGGCTCGGTCTCGGTGAAGCCGAGCTTCTTGTAAAGCACTACAGAGTCCGCTAGAAAACCCATGGTATCGAGGAGCACAGTGCTGTAGCCAATCTCCCTCGCGTTGTCGATGACGGTTTCCATCAGTGCGCGGCCCACTCGCTTTCCACGAAACTCTGGTCGCACAAACAACCGCTTAACTTCGCAGGTGGAGCTATCATAAGGCTTGAGGGCAATGCACCCGGCCAGTTGGCCATCGCAGTCAGCGAGGTACAGCCTGCCATTAGGTAGGCTGTAATCACCTGGGAGGCGGGCAAGTTCGTCCTCGTAATTCTGGAAGTCTAGCGAGACGCCCAGCATTGCTACATACTCGCCGAAGAGCAATTTGACCTCGTCAAGCCTGTCGTAGGCAAGGCCTATTGTCAGACCCATTAGCCCAGATAGGCCTTTCGCACCTCTTCGTTGTTTAGCAGCTCTTTGCCCTGGCCGGTCATGGTAATGCGACCAACCTCAAGCACATAGGCAAAATTCGCTGTTTGCAGGGCCATGTTGGCGTTCTGTTCAATCAGTAGGATAGTAACACCCTGCGCAACAATAGTTTTGATTATATCGAAGATGTCCTTTACGATGAGCGGGGCGAGGCCAAGAGAGGGCTCATCCATCATCATCAGTTTGGGCTTGGACATTAGTGCGCGACCAACGGCAAGCATCTGCTGCTCGCCGCCGGACATGGTGCCCGCCGCCTGCCAGGAGCGCTCCTTGAGTCTTGGGAAGAGGCTGTAGACCCATTCGATGTCCGGCTTTATGTCGTCTTTGCGCAGGTAAGCGCCGGCCTTGAGGTTTTCGAGCACGGTGAGGTCAGGGAAGACCTTGCGCCCCTCCGGCACCAGCGTGATACCCTTGGAGACTATGTCGTAAGGTATAAGGCCGGTAATCTCTTCGTCGTTAAAAAAGACTTTGCCGCCCGAGGGCTTGACCAGCCCGGAGATGGTGCGCAGGATGGTGGATTTGCCGGCGCCGTTGGCACCAATAAGCGTGACGATTTCGCCTTGTGGAACCTCGAGACTGACGCCTTTGACAGCCTCGATGCCACCGTAGTTGACCTTTAAATCCTCAATCCTCAGCATCGTCAGCCACCCCCAAGTATGCGTCAATTACCCGCTGATTAGCTCGAATCTCATCAGGGGTACCATCTGCGATCATCTTGCCGAAGTCCAGCACATAAATCCGTTCGGAAATCTGCATTACAAGGCCCATATGGTGCTCTATCAAAAGGATAGTTAGGTTATACCGGTCGCGTATCTGATGTATGAACTCGGCCATTTCCTGTGTTTCCTGTGGGTTCATACCCGCGGCCGGCTCGTCCAGCAGCAGCAGGGAAGGGCCGGTGGCCAATGCTCTGGCGACCTCCAGGCGACGCTGTAGACCGTAGGGCAGGCTGGAGGCAATGTGGTCCTTGAGGTGCTCAAGGTTTTGCTCTACCAGCAGAGCCATAGCCTCCTCGCGCATACGTTTTTCTTCCCGGTGATTGAGGCGGAAGATTGCAGAAAAGACGTTCTGTTTGGCGCGCATGTGCTTTGCAATCAGAACATTTTCAAACACCGTAAGTGCTTTGAACAGGCGAACATTTTGGAATGTGCGGGCAATGCCGCGATAGGTTATTTTGTCGGGTGTAAGCTTGACCGTCTTGGTGTATTTTCCTTTGTTCTCGCCCTTGTATAGTTCTTTCATCTTGCCTTGCGGGTAGTTTTCGGCGATAACTTCGCCATTTAGCGAAACCCGCCCATTGGTCGGCTCATAAACGCCGGTTATGCAGTTGAACGCTGTTGTTTTACCGGCGCCGTTCGGGCCGATAAGAGCTACAATCTCGCCTTTATTGACCTCGAGCGATACGTTGTTTGCCGCAACAACACCGCCGAACTGCATAGTGAGATCCTCTAGTCTAAGGACATTATCAGGCATCCACTCCACCTGCTTTCGGTGTAGGTTTGAACTTGCTTCTTATCTTGTCCACGTAGTATGGAAGCTCCTTGTCCCCCATCAATCCTCGTCGGAAGAAGAGAACAACACACATGATTATGACAGAGAACACTACAAGGCGGAAGCCGGAAACGAAGACTTGCTCTCCCAGGTTGACACCGAAAATGGTGATTCTCTCGAGTCCCAAAAATGCGCCTGAGTCAAGTCCGCGCAACCACCACATTGACGCGAATACGAACAACATAGCTCCGAGTATGCTTCCGGTGATAGAACCGATTCCTCCTAAAACAACGATCAGCAAGAACTCGTAAGTCATAGCCGCCCTAAACTGGATTGGCGCAACTGTTCCCATGAAGATGGCGATTAGCGCGCCGCCGGTGCCGGCGAAGAACGAGCTGATGCAAAATGATAGCTGCTTATGCTTAAAGAGGTTAATCCCCATCGCTTCCGCGGCGATTTCATCTTCGCGTATCGCCTTGAACGCTCTGCCGTAAGACGAAGTGACAAGCAGAAGGATAATGAAGATGCCAACCGCAGACAAAAGTGCGAGCGTAAACGTAATGAGCCCAAAAGTATAGCCGCCGATAGTAATATTAAAGCTGTCCGTTCTGGTAAACATTCGCAGCGGGTTTGCGCCGTTGGTGATTCGACCCATACCTTGCCACATGATGATTGCCCGGATAATTTCGCCAAAGCCAAGGGTGGCAATCGCCAAGTAGTCGCTTCTCATCCGTAAAACCGGAAGACCAACCAAAAACGCAATAAGGGCGGTCACCAGTCCGGCAAGTATAATAGAGATTAGAACGCCTATCATCATACCGGGGCCGCCGAGGAGATTGCCAAATATCTCAGGAAAAGAAACTTTAATCACATAGTCATAATACAGGTAAACCATGTCCCTATAAGCCAGTGGAATCGAGAATATGGCGTAGGTAACTGCGCCTATTAGCATAAACCCGGCGTGGCCAAGGGAAAAGAGACCGGTAAAGCCGTTGAGCAGGTTCATAGAAACCGCGAGCAATGCGAATATTGAACCCTGCCTAAGGCTAACCAAAAGCATATTCATTCTGTCGGTAGGGGCAATCAGCTGCTCTAAAACAATAAGCGATATAAAGAACACGATAAGCAGCAGAACGGTGATTAGATTTGCTGAGCTAAGTTTTTTCACTACTGCGCCCCCCTAAACCTTGTCAGTCGGCTTGTCGCCGAACAGGCCGGTCGGCTTGAAGACCAATACGACAATAAGCAGAATAAATGTAAAAGCGTCAGAGAAAGTGGCCAGCTCCAAGGGTCTGCTAATGATTCCCAAGTTTGCCGGGCCCAGAATGACGTCGAGCCCTCTGATGAGGGTTTCGCTGACTCCAATCAACAATCCGCCGATTACCGCGCCTGGTATTGAGCCGATGCCGCCGAATACAGCTGCGACAAACGCCTTCAGTCCCGGCATTGCGCCGGCTGCCGGGAAAACGCCGGGAAAGCTCGTGAAGAACAGAATGGAGCCGATCGCGGCGAGGAAGGAGCCGATTACAAAGGTCATAGAAATAACCGAGTTGATTTTGATACCCATAAGCTGACTGGTATCGAAGTCCTTGGCGGCCGCCCTCATGCCAATACCGATTTTTGTGTTGTTAATCAACCAAACAAGGGCAAACACCAACGCAATGACCAGGAACGGAGTAACCACCGTTACCCGCCTGGTTGTGACGCCTAGGACAGTAATAGGATCGGATAACCAAGGGATGTTCGGGTACATACGGTTGAGTCCCCCGGTAAAATACAACGCAAGGTTTTGAATTAGGTAGCTGACGCCGATCGCGGAAATCATAACGGACATGCGCGGCGCCGTACGCAACGGCTTGTAGGCCACCCGCTCAATCGTAAACCCTAACGCTACAATCAAGATAATTAAAGCCGGAATCGCCACCCAAAGCGGAAAGGTAGCCGCAAGAAACACCATAAAAAGACCGCCCAACATAAATACGTCGCCGTGGGCGAAGTTAATCAGCCGCAATATACTGTATACCATCGAATACCCGATTGCAATAAGGGCATATTGTCCGCCAATGGATATACCGGACATAAGGTTAGCGAGGACAAATTCATACAGGCTCATATAAAGCCCCCTCTCTGTCTACCATTACGAGCACAGGACAGAAAGAAACGCAGTGCGCGCTTCTTTCTGTCCACAGGGTTAGAGCTGAAGATTCAGCCGAGTATCTACCAGGTTTTATGTGTGCCGGCACATCCCTCAGCTTCTCGCGACGATATCGCGTGGGAAGCCCGCCCATGGCTCAATGATACTTTTAAAATTCTTTTACAGACTTTGTTCTGCGTAGAATTCCCACACGCCTCTGTAGTCGACCATCTTAACAAACGCAGTGTTACGACGAGCGTCGCCGTATTCGTTAAATTCAATCAAGCCGGCAACAGGACCTATAAAGGAGGTGTCCCAAGTTGCTTGTAGGATAGCTTCGCGATCATCAAGGGTACCGGCTCTGTGGAAAATATCAAGAGCGAGCATGTAAGCGTCGTAGCCCATCGCGGTAAAACCGGCAATTATATCGGTGCCGCCGTTGTTGGCAAGTTGAGTGGGGTTGGCGTTAAGCCATGCTTTGAAGTCTGCGTCCCACTCAGGTGCGCCGCCCTCTTGATAGAAGGTGGTGACCATGACTTCAACATTTCTGCCTCTTGCAGCGTCTACAACTTGAGGAGAGTCCCAAGTGTCGCCAGCGAGCAGCGGAATGCCAACGCCTACGATATCTGCTGCAGAGATGATCAGAGCAGCAGCTTCAACAGAGGTGGGCGCGAATATAACTTCTGCGCCTTGAGCTCTTGCATTGTTCATAAAGGCGGTGAAGTCAGATGTTCCTTCCGGGAAATTCTCCTGTATTACGGTACCGCCATTAGCTTCGAAAGCTTCGCGGAAGAAGTTGGAGAGCCCTTGCGAGTAGTCATCACCCAGCAGCGAGAGAATGAAAGCGGTATCCGCGTTCAAGGTGTTGGCTGCAAGGGAAGCAAGGACTTGGCCTTGGAAGGGATCAAGGAAGCAAACGCGGAAGTAGTGGTCGTTGCCGCGAGTTACGCCAGGGTTTGTGCAGGAAACACCCATGGCGATAAGGCCGGCATCTCTAAAAACGTCGGAAGACGCCATCGAAACAGCGGATCCGTAGGAACCAAGAACAAAATGTATACCGCGAGCTACCAAGTCAGCAGCGGCTGCAGGACCATGAGCGGTGGAAGACTGATTATCAACTTGCTCAACCCGGACCCGGTGAGTTACGCCACCGATATCAACGTACGGGTGCCTGTAGTTTGCGAATATTGTGCCCAGTGATTCTTGTCTGCCGCCAGCGCCATTCGCGCCGGTTGCCGGCTGGAACAGGCCGATTACGAGCTCCGGCATGTCACCTTCTGGTGCAGGGGCATCCCCTTCTGGTGCGGGGGCATCCCCAGAAGGGGATGGTTGGGCAGGGGGAGCCGGTTGGCTTGCAGGGGCGCCGCAACTGGCCAATAAACCTACTACCAATATAAGCGCCAGCGCAATGGGAATAAATCTCTTCATAAGTCATCCTCCTTATAGATGTTATGTCCATAATAACACCAAATGCAAAAAAGTCAATGAAAAGTCAATGACAACAATGACAAAAAAAACTACAAAGAAATAATAAAACGATACATGTCGCCACTTTTTGTTGTGTTTTAGACCATTTATCGACGTTTTGCATTGGCACAGGGCCCATACCCTGATAAAATGTAATCTAGCACAAAATTATCCAATTTGTCAAGTAGGCAAATACACCAAGATTGTCTAGATACAAACAAAAACAAAGGCGTGATACATAAAGTGGATAAAAACAAGAAGAAAAATATAGCGATAATGCTGAGTGTATTCATCATCTCGCTTTCGCTTTTTACATATCAGATCATATTGACCAGGCTGTATTCGGCGATCCTGTTTCATCACTATGTGTTTTTGACGACCTCGTTTGCCATTTTGGGCGTTGGTGTTGGCAGCATTCTGGCGTATTGGGATAAAGAGCGGCTGAAGAAGATTTTTGGAACGAATCCAGCGCAGACCGAAAAAGTAATGACGCAGTTGAACAAGGGGGCGCTTGTGTTATCGTGCGGGTTTATCTTGGTATTTGCGCTCATTTACATTCAGCCGTTTGTTGATAGCTTGCTGATTTACATTGGCCTTGGTGTCATACCGTTTGTCATTTCTGGCTATTTGTTTTCGGTGTTGTTTAAAGTGTGGCCGCATATCAGTGGGAAGCTGTACTTTGCCGATTTGCTGGGCGCCGGAGTTGGCAGCATAGCTATTATCTCCCTCCTTGACAATGCGGGAATGTTTGCGGCAGCGGCAATCATATGCTTGCTGCCCTCCTTGGTTGCGGTATTTTTATTGCCGGCGGCCAGCAAAAAGCTGAAAATATCGCAGTACGCGCTTGCCGCAGCATTGCTTTTGTCAACGTTGTTGCCTGCGCAAGCTGCAAACAATATAGAAACAAATTTTTACGCGCTGCTAAACAATACAGGAAAAACTTTTGGGGAAATGCAAAGAAGTGGATTATCGCCACAAATTGTGTTTTCCCGGTGGGATTCCTTTGCCCGCACAGATGTTATCGAACTACAGAATATTCCGGAAGTGAAGATAATCACCATTGACGGCTCGGCAAATGCCCCGATGTATGAATTCGACGGAAACTTAAGAGATATGGAAAGGTTTACAGGTAATACTGGGTATGTTCCGTTTGCGGCCGGGACAGTCGATAGAACATTGATAATCGGAGCTGGGGGTGGTCGGGGTGTTTTGTACGCCCTTGCGGCTGGAAGCAGAGACATTGCAGCCGTGGAAATCAATCCGGCCAGCATAGAGGCGGTTAGAATGTTCGGGGACTTTAACGGGCACGTCTTTGATAGACCGGAAGTGCGCGTATATGCCGCGGACGGAAGAAACTTTGTGAGAAATACCGACGAGCGTTTCGATGTAATATTCCTATCCTTGGTGGTGACTAACACGACTCAAGGGGTTGGGTTCGCGCTGTCTGAAAACTACATCCATACCGTGGAGGCGATGGAAGATTACCTGAACGCACTGAGTGCGGACGGCAAGGTCGCCTTTGTGGCTCACGACCAGCTCTCGCTTTTCAGGCTTATCACAACCGCGATCCAAGCGCTGGTCAATAGGGGCGTTCCACTTGGGGAGACGCCCGACCACATCGCGATTTTTTATCAACTTGTGGATTTTGGTCACTTTACGCAAATGATTGCCCCGGCAATTATTGTCATGGACAGGCCGTTGAGCGAAGAGGAAAGCCTGGCGATCTTAGAAGAAATCGAGCGCATCGGCGCAACGCCGGAGCATATACCCCATCTGCACGAACAGGGATTTGTTTCGTTGCTGAGCGGAGGGCTGTTTACATTCGATCAGCTAGTTAACGGCTTTGGCCCGGGAAGTGAACCTGTAACCGACAACAGCCCCTACTTCTTTAACTTTGAAAGGGGCGTCCCTGCGGTTTTGGTACAGATACTGGTGTTCAGCTTATTGGGCACACTTTTGCTGTTTGTGCCATTTATCAAGAAGAAAAAAGGCGACCTGTGGCCGGCGCTATACTTTGGTCTACTGGGCATGGGGTTCATGATGATTCAGATTCCATTTATACAGAAATTTATCCTATACTTGGGGCACCCAACGCTGGCGTTTTCTTATGTGCTGGCGGCCATGTTGATTGGGTGCGGAATGGGTGGCTTCTTTAGCGGCCACAAATTGTTCCGCGAGGCTGTGGGTAGGGTATACTTGCCGCCAATCATAGCGGCGGTGGTTTGTCTTATTTTGCTGCTGTTACTGAGCGGTATCTTCCAGCAGACTGCGGGGTTTGGCGTTGCCGGGAAAGTTATTGTCGCGTCTATAGCTGTGGCAATACCTGGCTTTTTCATGGGGATGCCGTTCCCTAGAGGGATGATCCTTTTGGGTGAAAGCAATAAAAACGATGTTATTCCCGTAATGTGGGGGATAAACGGAATCATGTCGGTAGCGGGTTCGGTGTTGTCGATTATTTTGTCCATGACATTTGGGTTCACCGCCGCGCTGGTTGTAGGGTCGGCAATTTACCTGGCAATAGGGTGCTTTAGAAAAATATAGCGGGGCTGCCCCCTACAAACAGGTGAAGAGCACACCCCGCGCAGGTGTGCTCTTCGAGCTTTGCCTTATTATGATCAACGGGATTCTAAACTGCTCCAGGGGGTATTTGAGGTTAAGGTCTAACCCTGCAGGGGCGCACCCCCAGGCGTTCCGGTGCTCCCGTAGACCCGTTGTTGTAGGTGCGATTTTCAATATGCTTGTCCGCTGTAGCAGTAAGGTACGCGCCCCTGCGCGTACCGATATTTCCCCACAAACCCGTGCACCCTTGTGTGTCCCACCTTTCCCCACGAGCGCATCGCTGTAGGGACGGGATTTTCTCGCCCGCAGGTTTGCATCGGGCCCACTGATTTGCCCCAACCTGGCGCTGTAGGGTCGGGGTTCCATCCCCGACCGCCAGGGTCAAGTTCAAGGTCAAGACCAAATATTGAATCAGCCTGCGGGCTGGGGTTAATGTACCGCTTATGCCGCGGAAGCGAATTAATATTAAGACTTTGAACTTGGCCTTAAAGTTCTTAAAGCTCTTGGCTTAAAAAGCCACCCAAAATCCTTGAAGCGATCTTTAAGCTTGTCAGCTATACTTTGTAAACTCAGCCTCTATTTCCTTCGGGTCTTTTGTCTTCTCCAAAAGTATTGCCAGTTTCAGGCGGGCTTTGGGGCCGGTCAGGCCGTTTGAGTAAACAATGCTCTTAACCTGCCTGGTTTTCAGGGCCTTTCCGCCACCAGAATAATCGTAGAGACCTTGGGCTTGGCCGTCGATGCACCTAGTCGCCAGCACTATGGGAACACCCCTACTCTCTACTTTTTGCAGACACTCGACGATCCACGCGGGTATGTTGCCGGCGCCAAAAGCTTCCACAACCAAACCGTCTATCGGGTATTGGCCCTTCTTTTCAGCCAGCGCCTCGAGCGCGTCAAAAACCGTTGAGTTTATCCCGGCATGGGCTTTTACCAACAAGACGTTTTTAGTTATACCATCCACTTCGTAATGCGTGCGTGGCGGCAGTGCGCGACCAAAGACGACCTCTCTTGGCGAGATATACCCAATAGGGCCACTCCCCGGGCTCTGGAAGCCTGCCAGGTTAGTGGCGTGGGTTTTTATCACGCTGCGCGCTGCGTGAACTTGCTCGTTAAACACAACCATTGTGCCCATACCCTTTGCGCCGTCGCTCATAGCGACCCGTATCGCGGACTGGTAGTTGAACAATGCATCAGACCCCAAATCGTTGGTAGAACGCATTGCGCCGGTTATCGCAATAGGGGTATCGCTTGGAACGGTTATATCTAGGAAGTAAGCGGTCTCTTCCATTGTATCTGTGCCATGGGTAACAACAACGCCATCGAAGTTGTCGCTGCTCAGCTTTTTCTTAATTGCGCTTGCCAGAGCTGCCATAGTATGCTCGGTCATCTGTGGTGAGGGAACACCGAAAATCAGCTCTTCAACTAGCTCTGCAGTGTCTAACACGCTGTTTAGAAGAGGATTGTTCTCCTGCACATTTACGCCGCCGTCTGCGTCCTTCTTCATCGAAATAGTTCCACCGGTGTGAAAGACTGCTACTTTCTTTTTTTGCATACCTAACCCGTCCTTTCCATTTAGCAGTAATAGTGAAAATGAACTTTCCGCCCTGCAAAACCTACATTGCAGGGCGGAAAATAGCTGGAATTAATGTATAGTTATCGGGAAATGAAAGCTTAGATTGCGTGTGGCATTACAAGAGCGAGGAAAATGTTGATTATGAGCAACACAGCCATGCCCACAAGTATGGACGGCCGTTGGAATTTGTTTGCGAGCTTGAGGTCCGAACCGGGAATGACGGGTATGACGGTGGAGAGCGCAGCTACCGGTCCACCAGTCAGGTAATACTGCATTATAGCCGGGCCGCCTGCAGCGGCTACAGCTGCCGCAACCGGGTTAACACCGGCAGCCAGAAGCGCCATCAGAACTGGGAGAATGAACGGGATAGACGCGCCGTTAGACTGAGTAACCAAGCCCGCGAAAGAGCCAACAAAGAACATGATGAGAATTAGCGCCAAAGGCCCTGCCGACATTGCGCCATAAAGCGCGCCGCCAACAACAACATTGCCTACGCCTTCAACATACTCAGATCTGACCAGAACGTTGATTAGGCCTATCTCATTGACAACCCTGGCCATGAACAAGAACGCAACTGTGGCAAATAGCGGAACGGTAATCCGCCCGAGGCCTTCCATCATGCCCTTCTCGCCCTGGATGAAATTGCGTATGCTCATCAAGACAACGATTAGCGCGGAGCCGATACCGACCATCAAGACGGGGATACCTGCGACGAACGCCGCAATCAAGATGATGAAGGGAATGATGGCTTTCCCGAACGGGACGTCAGAGGTTTCGAGTTGGAGGTCAACTTTTTGGTCGAGCGTGCCCTCATTCTTCATCATACGGCGAACCCGGATATAGCTAGCGGCAAAAATAGACAGCGCAACAATGATTCCGACAATGTTGGTAGGTCCCCATGCAATACCGGTCATAGCTACAACAGCTAAGATAGTTGGGTGAGTAAAACCACCCAAGTTGCCCAGGTGACCCGCGTGAGCCAAAATACCGGCGACGCGGTTTTTGTCCACACCCATTTGCACCGCAGGCGGGCCGGTGACAACACCGGTAATAGCGGGCTGTGTAAAACCGGTCATACCGCCGATTATACCGGCGCCAATACCGCCGGCTGTTGCAACGCCAGGGCCTCCGCCTAGCTTATGGCCAATGCGAATAATCTGGAGGATGATACTGTTGAGGAATCCGACCTTCTCCATGATGCCTATGAACAGTAGAACGCCCAGCATATCCAGAATAACAGGGTTCAAACCGCTTGCAATTACCAGACCAATGACGTGTGGGCCATCATATCCGGCAGGGGCAAATGCGGCGTTTATAGGGAAACCCGCCGCCAACGCGGCAACAGTTGCACCCACAAAGGCCGTTAGGTAGAGCGGAACCTTGCCGCTAATCATTGCGATTAGCGCGACGATAATGATAATTTGTGCTGCAAGCATTTTATAGCCTCCTCACTTTCAAAATGTAATGTCCGTTACATCTTACCATCTTCCACAGAGGCTGTCAATAGCGGATTTTGATATATTATGACAGCCTATTTAAAGACAAGTTCGGGTGGGATTATTGCGTTATTTGCGGGCGTGTGAAGCAACCAAAAATGACAAACAGAAATGAAGAATAGCGGTTCTTTTTACAGCATGGCGGCTATCCAATCACCCGCATATACTCAGGGTCCATTGTCGCATGGTAGCCAGCTGCTAGAATCTCATATTTAGAGAGTCGCAGCCAGTGGCCGAATGTGCCCGGATAGTCTCCGGCTGGGTTCATCTGGGTGGGGCGAGAGCCCAGGCGCTGCTCTGCCGCTGGGATAAGCACATACCGGGTTGTCCAATAATCCAAGGCTACGGCGTCGGTGCTGGCGGCTATCAGGTCGGTTCGCGTAGCGCGGTAGTTGGGGTTAGAAGGTCCACGCTCGGTGCCGATCCATATCATATCCATAATGTTCAGGGCGGGCATTCTGGTGTGGGCCATCTGAGTACCCATGCCGCCGGTTCCGGTGCTGAGGTGGGCCCGGCCACCCGTGAGCATGTCGGATGGCGTACCCATATAGTTTTTGACAGCTCCGGTGACTTGGAACCACCCGTGATGTTTTAGCACCGGCATGTTGATAATTCGCAGCCGCTCACTGTCATAGCTGGAGCTCGTGGAGTCCCATATGCCCTCGCGGAAGCTTATTTGGGTGCCGAACTCAGTGGTAAATTTGGGGTAGCTGATCTCCAGCCCGGTTGAGTGGACATAATCCTCGACCACAAAGCCGTCGGTGTAGTCGCCCTCATTGAATTCGCCCACCCGCACACGTGTAAAAGTGTCCCACAATACGCCGGTTACCTGGTACCCCTGGCTCTGGAAATCACCAGCCACGCTCATCACCGATTGTGCCGGGTCTTCGGCGTTGTTATTTGTCCAGTTCAGGCTGCCGCCGGTGCGTGCGCTGCCAAACTGTGCCTGGCCGTTGTCGGCTATCACAACCTCCCCCGTGAAGCCCTCGGGGTGATCGAGTATTGCCTGGGCTACCCCGCGAATAAGGTCGGTGTTGGTGCCCCCGCGCTCGTCCCATTGGGCGTTGATTTTGAGCAGCACAACGTCATCTGAGCCGAATAGTCCGTGCGGGGACGCCTGTGTGCGGTAGAATGGCTGGCCGCCCTGCTCCATTGAATGCACCAGCCGCTCCACGCCGTCGTCAACTCCGGTGGTCTGCTCCACGAAGATTAAGGAGAGACCGATGAGGTCTTCGGGAGGGGGCGATGGTTCGGGGTCTTCGGCAGGTACAGTCAAAGTTTCCTGCTGGAGTGTCGGCGTGGGAGGCGTGGGTAGCTCAGCCTGTTGTGGTTGTGCGCTTCCATTCCCACAGGCAGAGAAAGTTAGCGCCGCCATTATGGCGAGCACAGCAAGTTTTCCAATCAGTTTGAGCATAGTGTTACTCCTTCCCAAATGCTTATCAGCGGCCTACAAAACTTTTAGCATAAATATTTCTTGTGCCTGCTCAATTGGCGTATTGTCTAAAGAGAGGCTGCCGCGTTCTACATACCCAAGCCTTCTGTAAAAATGTTGCGCTTGCTCGTCTATCTGTGTTGAAGTCATAACAACCTTGTAGCCGAGGCTGCGCATTTCATCTTCCCAAAATAGCATTGACTGTCTGCCAAAACCTCTCCCGCGATAGGCTTCTTCAAGGAAAATCAGAGTAAGAAACGGCATGTTGTCCCAAAACAGATTGTAACGCATAATTCCGATAGGCTTCTCATTATCACTGATAACGTATCCCCGCTTGTCCCTGACCTTTAGCCTAAACTCTCGTTCGTCCAGATGGTTATCAAGCTCAAACCAAAAAGATTCGTCGCCTTCAGAAGCGTATCGGATTCCAAACAAATTTACATCATCCATTCAATAAGTAATCCCGCAACCATTGAGAACACCAAGCAATAGGCTAAATAAACCGCGAATATCCGCCGGCCCAATATCATCTTGACTGCGCTTAGACTGTTTATCTTGGTGGCCGGCCCCGCCAGCATAAAGGCGAGAGCGTCACCCCGGCCCATTCCAACGTGCAGCCAGGCGTTTATCAGCGGGATAACCCCGCCCCCGCAGGCGTACAGCGGAATGGACAGTGTGGTGGCGAAGAGCACACCCAGCCCCCGCCGTGCCCCGAACATTCCGTAAATCCATTCGGGCGGGATATACCTGTCCAAAACTGCGGTCAACGCCACCCCAAGCAAAAGATAAGGCGCAGTGACGCGGAAGGCCTTCACAAGGTCGTGCAGGATGGATTTTTTTATCTGCTCCCCCTCTGCCTTAAAGCGCTCAAACAAAAACAGCCGCTTTCCATCCCCAAACAGCCGGACAAGTACACCCGCCAGCACCCCGGCCACGAGCACAAAGGCAAAGCGCATCAGCGCAAGGTTTCGGCCCAGCACCACCGTGAGCAATAGCAGATTCGGGTTGAGCATCACAGAGCTAACCATAAAGGCTGCGAGCAAGTAGGCAGGCAGCCCCTTTTTGCCCAGGGCGGCGATAACCGGCACCGTGCCGAACATGCAGAGAGGCGAGGCAATGCCTAAAAGCGAAGCCGCGCAGATATGCGGTAGCCTCAGCCCCTTAGCGCCAGTCAGTCCGGACACCTTTGTCGCGATTTTGCCAGAGAGATAGACTGACACCAGCGAACCAACCAACAACCCGGCAACCCAATATGGGGAAATCAGCTGCAACTGACGCCATATTCCGCTGAGCAGCATAGTGATTTCGTGGGCCATTTGCTGTGAATACCTCTGCTTTAATATCGCACCAAACCTTTAAGTACTTGTCCACTTTTGTTCAAAATATAACATATCCGCGACGCTGTTGCAACTGTGAAATTGTAATATACTGTTACATCCTACTGTAATGTTGAACACTTATATGGAAATTGAAACCAGAAAATGTGGCAATATATATTGCAAAAAAAGGCGAAATATGGTATAATGCAGGCAGATATATCTTGTTTTATAATGTGTACTCTCATTTGGAGGAGATTATCAGTGGTGGTTTTTTGGGGATATTTTCTTGAAGCGTTAAGTACTCAATGGATAGTTGTTGTGTTAGGGGTAGCTACGGCGTTAATAATGATAGTATTGTCTAAAGCTGACCGAAAAGCAAAGATAAGAGCATTGCTTATAATATCAGTGATAATTCTAATTCTAATTATCACGGCGGCTATCAACACACGCAACCACACGGCCGCCAGTACATATGATAACTCAAATGCTTTAGTGACAGAGGAAGCGGCTAGCAATGTTATTATCCATAGTTCATGGGATTTTGAAACACTTATACCGGTAGGTTCAATTGGTGGATTTTTTATTTTCTTAATCCACCTAATACATTCGTTTCTTGTTGTAATCAGCGTTTATGTCGGACTTAGAGCAGGGAGTGCTAGAGTAACGCTAATACTCCTATTCACCTGGTTGGTTTTACTAATTCCGATAGCGCTGTTATTGAATTTTGGCATGGGAATTCACAGTTTCTGGTTTTGGGTTCTTTTAATAGCGATACCATCGCTACTTGTGTACAACCACATCCTTGAACTTGAGGTTCCCGAGGAGGTGGTTGTTCCCGATATAATAAGTGGGTTCATTTACACGTTAACTTTTACTACTGTAGTTACCGCTATAGTTTACACAATTAGATACTGGAGCATGTTTAGGCGATGATAAGGATTGTTTAGGTTGAGGTGGAGTTTTTGTGATTAGTATTTGCGTCTAATTCCCCCAGCTAAAGGCCAGCAACCCATCCCCCAGATAAATCTCCTGCGGCCGAGCGATATTTATATGTACCACATAGCTTGCCCGCAGGACGAACTCGTCTTCCACAAGGCTGCCGTGCAGAGTGCGCTCTATAATAGTACCCCCGGCAAACTGGGCTGCCTGAGCAACCTCTAACTCGAACATGGCACGCTCAAGGGCCTGCTCTTCGTCAAAGCGAACCGGGACTTCGCGCATCAGGGTGAAAGCTTCGCTGCGGTGGGTTATCGGCAACTGGACGCCCAGCAGCATGAGCGGGGTCTCTGTCCGGTCTATCACATATGGTCGCGCTATATTGCGGGGGAAGAAGAGCGGCGCCTCAAAGCCAAACACCCGCAGGAAGTTGCGGCGAGCACTCGAGCCGGTCTCCTCGTACGCGGTCTGGTCGAGCGGCACACGAATTTCTATCTCTCGGTAAACCTCGGCGATTATATCGGCCCGGGCATGCCGCAAAAGGTTTTGGCCAAAGCTATCTTGGGTTATTCCGCTGACTATTACCTGCCCCTCATAGACAGCGTCACCCTGTTTAAGCATCGGTTGCCCCTGGTAGACCCGCATCTCAATCAGCTGTCCGGGGTAGGCGGCCACTATATTGCTCGGAGTGCGTGGGTCGATATTCGGAGGGGTGGGTATGGCCTCGTTTACCACCACGTAAATACTAGAGCCGTCGATGTTCAGGGCAATCCAACCCAGATCCCGCACCCCAAGCATTGTCAGCCGTTCGACTTCGCGCACGTTGATTCCTCGGCGCAAAACCCCCGGGCGCACACCGACCTCTTCCAGCTTCTGTATGATAGTTTCTTCAGCTATTATCTCGTTGCCCACTACCTCTATAGTCCAGATAAATCGGGTCATCCCAAACAAAAAGAGCGCGAAGATGCCAAGGCCTACCAGCAGGCCGTGGCGTTTTTTTAGCCGTCTTTTCTTGAAGGGAAGCCCGGCTTTTTTTTGCAAACGCAAGCGCACCCCCGCCTTTTTAGCCAGTGGGCGCAGGCGGCGATAATCGGCGGCGTGAACGCAGCCGGTAAGGGTTTGCCCTCGGCGCTCCACATCCCAAACAGGGATACGTTCCCAGGCCAGTAGGCTGAGGAACCGCTCAAGCAAAACCCCGGAAATCTCAAAGCGGACGGTCCCGCGCAGCCGACGAAAAAGGCGGATTAAGATCATAAGCTCCCCACTCTTCTAAATTATGAAAGTTACGAATGTGGCGTCAATAGTCACCGTTCGATGAACTCTACATTCAATATGTATCCCTGTACAACGGCGCTATTTTGTGTGAGCGCGCGCAACTGCAGCCCCCGGCCGGTAAACTTTGCGCTCAGCTTTTTACCCGCCAAGCGGATAGCATCTGGGTTGTATTCGAGCACACCGGTGCAGCCGGTTATCACAGCCTCTGTGTTGCCGGCCAGCTCTATCTGCATTTCCTGGGTTATAACAGCGCCGGGGATGTCAAACAACTCACTTATACCGGTCCTGGGTTTGGGGCTTTCTTCCCCTGCGTCTCTGCCCCTGCGGTTTTTGCGCATACTGCTCACCCCTTCCCACAGGTTGGATACTTATATAGATATGTACCCCCTGCAAGCGTGAGAACCAGAGGGCTCCCATTGGTTATGCCGCTACCCGCCTGCTCATATATATAGGAGAGAAAACACTGAAAGGGCGGCGACGTATGGGGGATAAGGCGGGGAAAATTTTCGGGCCGGCGGGTGCGTGGCTGCTGGTCCTCTTGGGGATAGGGTTGCTGACACGCTCCCAGGACATAGCGGCGGGGGTCATGCAGGGTCTGCGGATAAGCGGTACGGTGCTTATTCCGGCGCTTTTTCCGTTCATGGTGTTTTCATCTTTTCTTGTGCTGAGCGGTGGGGCGCGCATCATTTCGGTTCCGCTGAGCCTGATAACTAAATACGTCTTCCGGTTGCCGGGGCAGCATGGGGTGGTGGTGCTGGCGAGCCTTATAGGCGGCTACCCGGTGGGCGGAAAGATGATCTCTACCCTTCTTGAGCAGGGTATGATTGATCGCTCCACCGCCGAGCGTATGCTGGGTTTTTGCTATGGTCCCAGCCCTTCCTTTATGATTAGCGCGGTAGGTGCGGGGATGCTCTTCGACATTCGGTTGGGGGCACTGCTCTTTGCCGCGCAGATAGTGGCATCGGCTTTGGTTGGCGTGATATTTTCGCTGAAAGCCCCCCAGCCTGCAAAAGAGAAGGCATCGATAAAAACAGGGGGCGTGGTGAGTGCGTTTGTGGTTGCGGTGAACGGGGCTAGCTCCGCCATGATAAATATGTGCGCTTTTGCCGTGCTGTTTTCCGGACTGTTGTATCTAATAAAGGGGAGCGGCGCCATAGAGTTTTTAGCTGCGGCAACCAGGCTCAGTCCGGACTTTATAGGCGCTCTTAGCGCCGGGCTCTTAGAGGTGACTTCGGGTTCTGCCTATGCCGCCGTGCTGGGCGGGCAGGCAAGGATTGTCCTCATCGCGGTCTTTGGAGCCTGGGGCGGATTGAGCGCGATTTTCCAGGTGGTTTCGCTGTTTGGCAAAACACATTTGAGCTGGAGATATTTCCTCGTAGGTAGGGTGTTGCACTGTATTTTCGCGGCAGCCTTATCTCTCGCATTCTACCGTTTGCTTTACGCGGCAATGTCTGCAGTTCCTACTATACTGCACTCTGCCATGCCAGTTATGCACTCGGACAACAGGGATTGGGTAGCGGCGGTCTGCCTTCTTGTAATGTGCGCTATACTTACATCGAACCAAGAACAAGATGTTGACAGATAAACGGGGAAGGGATATTATTGGGGGCATTGTTCATTATAAATGTTGAATACGATAGGATTGATGCTTATGGAATTTACCCTTACGTTAATAAGAGGTGCGTACACCGAGTGCGAAAAAGAAGGCCGCTTTCTGGGCAGGCTCGACCATCCGGCACACAAAGATGGGGTGGAAGTGCTACGCGGTAAAGCTAGGGCTGGAGAGTATCCCGCAGCGCAGGCGGTGTTCTCCAGTCCGCTTATTCGCAGCCTTGAAAGCGCTTATGCCATTTACCCGGAGGCGAGCATAACAACGCTTGCTCAACTGGCCGACTTTGATTACGGTGCCTTGGCGGGCAAGAGTTACAGCGAAGTTATCGCGGACAAGCTGTTCGAGGCTTGGGCCTTCTCCAAAAAGTTGACCGCTCTACCGGGGGGAGAGTTGCCCTATGCATTTTTTAGCCGCTGCAGCCAGGCTTTGCGCGAGATTGCTGGCTGTGCCCGGAAATACGGATTGGAGAGAATAAGCGTTGTTACTCATAAGCTGGTGATTAGTGCAATGCTGCAAAACAGAAGCATGCCGGGACACCCTTATTGCGATTATCATCCCGATTACGGCGGTGGCTTTGTCACTCGCCACAGTGATAGAGGAGGGCTAAGTGTACTCAAAAAGCTTTGATCGAAGCCGTGGAATAACGCGAATTTACGAGTATTTACCAGCAAGATGGTAAAAGGCAGTGCCGATCTTGAAAAATCCCCCGAAAAAAGATGGTTTAAGGGTATTGACATTGCTCACATGAATATGATATTATTTCCTGGTCGCCTAACGAAAGAAAATGTTGGCCAAGTGCTTGACAAAGAGTGGGTGGCATGCTAGAATAGCCTTCTGTGGCAATGACAAGAAAATATAGTTACTTGTCGCAAGAAGCGCTGCACCTTGAAAATTGAACAACGTTTATGCTTGAGAAGTGGAAGTATATGGGTATAAGTTTTTACGAGAGTGAGGACTTTGCTGCGGTTGATAGAGTTGTGGATTACTGAGTGATTTAC
>Ga0136643_10004409_pt1 | contig 19401 bp, 11 predicted proteins | sample TergutLab28metaG_FD_96883 | JGI IMG/M metagenome (GOLD analysis project Ga0136643, IMG submission 96883) | Labiotermes labralis P1 segment gut microbial communities from Petit-Saut dam, French Guiana - Lab288 P1 (version 3) (version 3) | ecosystem: Host-associated > Arthropoda: Insects >...
ATTTGGCATCATTGCGGCCTCCGAGCCGCAATCCCCTCAACATATAGATTACCTCATCGAGCCTGGTTTCTCTATGATAAACTGACGTTTATTATCAAAATACTCCTGCACGTATCGTAAACTCTCGCCAAATCGCTGGAAGTGAACTATCTCTCTTTCGCGCAGAAATTTAATAGGGTCTGCGACATCGGGGTCGTCTATCATGTCCAGCAAATAGGCTGATGTTAAGGAAAGAACAAAAAATATAAGTTATATTGCTATGCTTATCTCACTCTGTACAAGCGCGGATGGTGCTGCATCCGCAAAGGCAAAACGGATTTCAATACGCTCCTCGTCAAAGACAATGATATGATCAATCAGCGAAAGAATCTCCTCTGTTACATCGGCCGCTTGTAATATTCGTTCTAAGATCGGCCTGTCAACATTATTCATTTCTTGCTCGACATCTACTGTTGTAAGCTGGATATTAAGCCACTTAATTCTGGCATTGATTTTTTCAAGTTCTGCTCCATTTACCTCCTTCTTTGAGATATAAGCATCCTTAGTAATTTTGCCATCCGTAAAGTTTTCAAAAAGCGTAACATTACGATTTTCAATCAGAGTCACCCTTGAACTTAATTGTCTAATCTCATTTTCCATCGTGCGTTTGGGCAATTGTTGGCATCTCGCTTGCCTACGCATTCGGTAGGAATTGTTAGCTTTCTGCGCTTCCAACTTTATTGTCGTAAGCACTATGTCTTTTAGAGAAGCTAGATTAATTCGCCCTTCAAAGCAGCCATGACCGCTCTTTATCTTTGGCCCTTTGCAGTAGTAATACGAATTACTTGCCCTTGATGCAAAACTAAATAGTTTTCCACAATAGCCACATTTGATCTTCCCAGCAAATAATACATGTCTTTTCGTTGGATATGCTTTTTGACAACGCCTTATGATTAAGTTGGCTTGTTTAAATATATCTTTCGATACAATAGCTTCATGAGCATTTGGAATGCGAATCCACTCGCTCTCAGGCACATACTGAATTTTGCGGCTTCCCAGACTCTTCATACGCTGTTTGCCACCTACCATAACCCCTATGTAGCGTTCATCAATCAATATCCTGCGAACAGTAGTAGAATTCCAAACAACGCGCTCATTGGTTGCAGATTGATTGCCTCGTAAAGTCCGCCCTTTACGCTTCCGATACATCAGCGGTGTATTGATGCTGGCTTCGTTTAATCTAACAGCAATCTGTGAAGTATTAACACCTTGATAAGCAAGCGAAAATATATATCGAACGATTTCCGCAGCTTCCATGTCAATCTCCAGCCGATTACCTTCCACGGATTTTATAAAACCAAATGGCGGTGACCCTGTTAGAAATTCGCCCTTACATACTTTGGAGTTGTAGCTCTGACGAATCTTAAAGGACAGCTCCCTAGAATACGCATCATGCATTAACGTGCTAAAAGCCACATCCGTAGGTGCAGTTTGCCCACTGTAAGTAAAACTGTCGTATTGGTCATTAACACTAATAAATCGTATACCGAGGAAAGGAAAAATGTTATCAAGATATTCGCTAACTTCAGGATAGTTTCTACCCCAACGGCTTAAATCCTTGACAATAATACATGAAATCCTGCCTTTACGCGCTTTATCCAAAAGAGCTTGAACTTGAGGTCGATTGAAGTTTGTACCTGACCACCCGTCATCGGCAAAAACCGATACCTCACCGCTAGACAGAGTTGGATTAGAGGCAATATATGAAGTTAGCAGGTCTCTCTGATTTGTCACACTGTTACTTTCATCTACTTGCTCATCGTCCAAAGAAACCCGCAGATACAATGCTATAGCTACCATATTACGCACTCTCCTCTCGACCCATACTTGCCATGTCAATGTGACTATTCTCATGTAGTGCCACACATTCTCTCAGTATTGCATACTCATCTCTAAATTTCCAAACTACTTCCACACGTTCTGTGCTGTAAACCTTAATCTGCTCAACGATAGCTCCAAGCATTTCTCTTGTCAGCTCCGTGGGGTTTTGAAAATCTCTTGCCGCACTAAGCCACCGATTCTCAGATGCTGATATGTCTGTGACAGTAGCTACCTGCATAGATAAGCTGTTTATCTTTTGACGCAATACTTCGAAACGGCTCTCATAAGTAACTTTCATACTGACATACTCCACCTCAGAAAGTAACTTGTCTACATAACTTTCATAAAGACCAGCTAATCTCTGATTTATGGTTTCAAGCTCCCGTGAAGTACGGATGATTTCTGACTCTAACGCTACTCGTGGGTTAACTTGTTGCCTTGCACGTTTCTCAATAATTGCTCCAAGGTTCGATGCCTTCTGCAAAGTATTATTTACAAGTTGGAATACCAAATCGTAAATCTCTTCCAGCTTTACTTTTTTGTATAGCTGCCCTTCAGAATGCTTATGGAGAGCGAAACAGCCGTAGTAGTAATACTCAAAATGGTTGCCGTTTTTCATGGTCTTAGCATTATGAATACGCTGCATATTTGTATTGCAATGCCCACAGACCAGCAAACCTTGAAAAATATTCTTAGGTAATGGTGCTTTGTCTTTTTTATAGGATATATGCAGTTTACGCCTTTCTGCCTCTACTGCATTTGCCCTATCCCATAACTCACTACTGATAATAGGCTCATGAGTATTTTCACATATTACCCAATCAGACTCTGAATGCCACATCGATGGTTTATTCTCTGCCAGTGACTGACTTGACTTACCATACACCAGATGACCCAAGTATATCCGACTTTTAACAATCTGCTTGGTAGCTCTTTGTAACCAAATTCCAGAACGATTGCTGTTTTCGGCTTTTATTTTTCCTTGTGACCGTAAAACTACCGAAGGGCAAGGTATACCTGTATCATTTAACAAATTGCAGATAGCATAATGGCTCATACCTTCAGCACGATATGAGAAAATTTTCTTGACGATCGGTGCTGTGCTATCGTCAATCTCTAACTTGCCTTTTACGACTTTCGACTTTTGATATCCGTATGGGGCATGGGCTCCAATATATTCTCCACGTCCTTGCCGTACCTTAATGGAAGTTGATACTTTTCGAGATATATCTTTTAAGTATTGGTTGTTAACCAAGGACTTAAGAGCAATAATTAACCCTTCATTTCTATCTTTAGGAACATGATTGTCATATCCATCATTAACAGACACAAACCTAACACCCATAAAGGGAAATATCTTCTCAAGAAACTCACATGTTTCAATGTAATTCCGTGAGAAACGGCTTAAGTCCTTAACACAGACACAATCTATGCGTCCAACTCGAATATCATCCATGAGCCTATTCCATGCAGGACGGTCAAAATCTTTACCACTAGCACCATTGTCGATATAGGTATCTACCAAAAATAGGTCTGCCCTCTGTTTTACATATGATGTCACCAATTCAATCTGAGTATCAATAGTATCAGTGCCCTTACGGCCACTGTCCTCGATTGAAAGCCTAGCGTAAACTGCACAATTCCATACTCGTCCCTTTTGAGAGGCGGCGATAGTTTGTTGTTCAACTCCACCTTTTCTACTCTTGCGTGCCACCTATACCACCTCTTTTTCCGTTTGCAAATTAGAATTCGGAATCGTATGCAACTGTTCAACAGCCTTAACAAAACTGATACATCGTTCGTAATCATAGCGATAGCGGAATAGTAAATCTAACTTATTGCCCGGATACACTGTTACCATATCCACTAAAGATACAATCATGCGGCGAGATAACACTGAAAAATCTTTATATTCCATAAACTGACCAATCCAGTGATTTTTCTTGCCCCCAGCGTTGATGATGTCCTCAATCTCACGGTTTAGACTGTTGATGGCTTGTTCTGCATCAGAGCGGAGTGCATTGTATCTTGCCTTCATTTGACGATATTCCTCATCGCTGATGAGTTCACTTTTTAGACTCTCATACAGCGAAAAAGTCAGAACTTCGTAACGCTCCATCTCCGCACGCTTGGCAACAACTTGGCTATCCAGCTTTTGAACTTCACTTTGTTTAAGTGGCAAATCATCAATGAACTGTAAAATACGTTCAAGATTTATGATGTTGTCAATGTGCGATTTTAGAGTAACTTTAACACATTCTGTCAGCAAATCTTCGGCAATACGACCACCTTTACAGCGACGACAACAGACGAAATACACATACGCTTTGCCATTAGAGCTGGATGTTTTACGAATCATATTTTCGCCACACATACCACAATTCGCCATTCCTGAAAATGGATATACAGCCTCGCCGCCTGATGGTGTTCGAGTATCACGCTTTAGCAATCTTTGAACAAGGTTAAAGTCCCCAAGATTGATAATAGGCTCGTGCGTACCATCGACCCTTGCCCAATCTGCTATGGGCTTTTGAAATTTCTTTTTGACCTTATGGTTGGGAGTAGCGACCTTGCCTTGGATCATAACTCCTGTGTAGGTTTCATCTTTCAGGATACGTAAAATAGCCATGGCCGACCATTTCGTGTTTATAGATGTCGAGAATGATGTAGAGAAATTCAATCCTTGTGCCTTCTTATAAGCCATAGGTGATGGTATTCCTAAGGCATTTAACTTACCGGCAATACCTTCGGCACTCTGACCATCTTGTTTCCAACAATAAATCATCTTTACAACATCTGCAGCTAACTCATCAATGACAAGTTTATTGTTATTGCTCTCATCACGCTTATAGCCAAATACCGCAAATGCTCCAACAAAGTCACCTTTTTTTCGCTTAACATCCAACTGGCTACGGATTTTGATGGATATATCCCGACAGTATACATCGCTTATGAGATTAAGAAACGGAACGACAATATCATCGCTCCTACTTTTCTTATTCATAGAATCAATACCATCGTTTACACTAATGAATCGTACTCCCATGAACGGAAATACATATTCGATATATTTGCCGGACTCGCTGAAATTGCGACCAAAGCGAGTCAAATCCTTCACAATAACACAATCAGCTTTACCGGCTCGTATATCTTCCATCATTTCAATGAATGCCGGCCTTTCGAAGTTTGCTCCTGACCAGCCATCATCAACTTTCTCATCAACAATGATTACATCCGTTAGTTTCTGAGTGTGACTTAACAAAAGTGATCTTTGATTTGTAATACTCTCGGATTCCTCTTTATCACCGTCCCCTTTAGAAATGCGCAGATATAAAATGCAACGCCATACTTTATCTGCATCGCCCTGCGTAATTGAACTGACCTCAGCACCTCTACCCAAAAGCCCTGTATTACTGCTGATGGCTGGGATACCTGATGTAGAGCCAGTTCCTGTAGTATTGTTCATTTGATACATGACATAACCTCCTGTGTTTTCATCAAAAAGCCGATAATCACAGAAGTTTTGCCGTTAATCCCAAGTCCATGTTAACTTGGGGTAACAGCTATGTACAAGTCTTTTCTTCGGCTTATGCCGTCAAACTTTCAAAAGAGTTCGGCTTATATTTTGGTAGATTTTCAAGGCTTTTCAAAGAATAATCAGTGATACAAGAAAACAAGACCTTACCTTACTACAGTGAAAGCAGATACCTCTCCAAACAATCTTCCATGGTGGCATCGGTATTAGCATGACTGATTTTCACAGTAGCTTTACCTATCCTGAAACAATATGGATTCTTTATCTGATTAAAATAGTCTGCAATCTGTTCTTCTTTTGGTAATAATGTATTAACTTGAACAGTGTTGTAGTCTACCAAAGTGCTAGGGTCTACCGCACGCACATCTATATTTTTCATTTCAACAAGTTTCATGGTTATGCTTTCGTTAAGGCTTGTCGGGATATTTCTATCAAACTCTATTGCCATGCGTTGTCCCCCTTGTTCTCAATAATTTTGACCTTGCGGCTGCCCGCTTTCTTGCATGTACATCAGGATTAATAAAACCATCAGAAAACATGCTAATCCATCAATAAGAATGTATGAAGTTAGGAAATTGTCCTATTCAAAATATTGGTCTGGCTTTTTGATACGGAAAAAGTTCTTGACTTTCGCAATTGATGAAGTAATCGCACAAATTGGCAGAGCCAATAGCACCTTGCTCCTGTATGAGCCTCGCTTATTGACGCGACAATCCAAAATTGCTACAACCCCGGTATCGCTCACTTTGCGGATAAGCCTACCAAATCCCTGCTTGAGTTTTACCAGCATGTCTGGAATAACTGCCCTGGCCTTATAAGTTTCCATACTGCCGTATAGTTCACGTTCGTAATCACCGATTGGGTCAGGAACTGCAAATGGCAATTTTACAATTATAAGCATTGAAAGAGTGTCTCCAGGGATATCTATCCCCTCCCACAATGCACCTGAAGCCAGAAGTATACCGTTACCGCTTTTCTTAAACTGTTCAATGGCGTTGGTACTACCACGTTCAAGTCTAAACAGTGGAAACGGTAATCCTCGCTTTTTGAGAATCGCATGAACCTTACCCATAGCATTGTATGACGTGAATAGCACCGCCGCATGACCATGAGATGCGATGACAAGTCGTTCAATTTCATCCGCAACGGCTGTGATATATCGTTTATCTTTATTATCAGGAAAAGGTGTATTTTCGCTGATATAAATCATGGCATTGTTTTTGAAATCAAAAGGTGATGGCATGCTGGTACTAAACAACTTGTAATCAGGCAGATGGTTAAGCCCTAAAGTTTCCTTAGCTCTTGTAAAATCTCCCGATGCTGACAATGTACCGGAAGTGAGGATGATGGGAATACCACTACTCCATAAATCATTATATAAACGTATATCTAAATCTTTAGGTATAGAGCATAGAGCCTGGCTTTCAATCTCACCTTCAAGACGATTTTCCAACCAAAATATACTCTGAATCTGCTTTCGTAATCCTGATATCCTTTCAACAATAGAACCAAGTTTCCAAAGGGCTTTTGATAACATATCCTTCTTGCGTTTATGAATTTTACTATCTGCTGCAGCTTCAACAGTATCGGTTGCAATTCCCTCAATACTTTTCAAACGTCGAGTAACATCATTATCGAAAACTGCGGGAAAACGATCTGTCTCATCATCTTCAAAGGCAGATTCGGGGATATTACAATTTAACCTCTCGAATAGCCTAACGCTCTGACCTACGAGCTTCTTGACAAGTTTATGGACATTGACACCACTGTTGGATTTGCCCAAGACAAAAGCATGGACATCTTGTGCCAGTCTTGGAATTTCCTTATCATCAAGCTCAATCCCATACATGGAGCGTGCAACCTGCAGAAATTTATGCGCTTCATCAATAATCACAAGCTGGTAGTGTGGAATAAGCGGTCTTTTTCCAGTAGCTCTATGTATCATGTCAGCTATGAAATAATTATGGTTTGTGATTTGAAAGTCCACATCAGGGCTATTTGCCATTTTTATATAGGCTTTGTAGCGGCACTTCATTGCAAATGGACAAGTTTCATTACATTTACCTGAAACGCATATGGAGCGCTTTATATATGGCGTCAAATTATTTACATTGGTCAGATCAAAAGGAGCATCATCTCCTCGATAAAGCTCAAGGAGCCTCTGCGTCGCCTCATCTACTCTCGCATAGTATCGCTCCAACCTGGCTTCACAAATATAATGCTCTTTACCCTTGCGGATAACAGCAACCAGAGATTTGCGGATAATCCCATGAGCTATTAAAATATCTGAAAGTTCTGGTATATAATGCGAAACAATGGCTCGCTGTAATGCAATACTAGATGTTGATATAACTACAGGCATGTGTGCCGATTCTGCCCAGCCTTGCCTTGGGTAATGCCCCCTTAGCCATGAATCATTAACTCTGCTGCGTTTAGCGAGCAACCCAGCAATAAGATAGGCATGCGTCTTCCCTGTGCCAACCTCAGCTTCAGCTAAAGTAATACCCTTACGTTCTATTACGCTCAACATGCGCTCTGTTAGCTCCACTTGCCGTTCACGCAGACTGTAGCCATGCAGCGGAAGAATTTCCGTGAATATTTGATTTGCTATTTTTGAAAGATTAGGCTTATGCCGACGATTTTCTCTGCCTATACTGTAACTAAGTTCATCAGGAGCGACTTCAACAGAGAAACGACTCTCGCCACATACAGCAGAACCATATATTTTTGCCGCCATACTTTCAAAATCAGTCTCATCAAGTTTTTGTTTGCGACGGCTAATTATCATGGTACTTTTTCTTAATAGGTTTATTGCAGTATAGACATATGTTCCACTGTCGGTTTGACGCTCTAACAAAGCGCATCCGTAAGCAGCAAACAGGAATGAGCCATTATTGCCAACAAGACGCTTTTGGCTATCCGATATGTCATAAAAAATTTCATTTACATGATTTGTCTTTTTGCAGCCTATGGCAATCCGCCCCTTCTGAGTTTTATAGTTGAAATTTCGCAATATATCTAGCTTCTACACTGGAATATAGTTAGCGATTCGATGGGGCAGACGAAGATAAAACACCTTCATCTGCTATATTCCAACCGCTAACCGAAGATTGTGCTTTCGGTCAATGGATTGTTGTAAGTATTTCGCTTTTGACATCACCGAGCCTTGGTTTTATACCTAGCATGGAGTCCGGCTGTATTCTATTTCAAACACAGAGAGACATCCCCCGCTGCTCCTACATCACGGGCCCTTTATAGTCAGGTTCAGGGAAGTATCATTATCGCTCTACGCTTTAGGTCTGCCGGACTTATGTATCCAATAACCCAGCCATCATATAAGAACGGCTGGGTCTGGATAAATAAGCGCGGGCGCTCCTGCTCCTGATGGAATCCATCAAGGCGATCCTCGCGCGCAGCGTTTTGCGGTAACGTACCCGGTGGGTCGTTTATGACCGCACTTTGAGGCGGTATTTTTCAAAGTGCAAATGAGAAAATGTTTAATCCTCTCATAAAGGGTCGTTCTGAAAACGATGCTTGGTCTATTGATTTATTAATTTTTTTAACTTGGCTAATATTTTGTTCTTGCGAAAATGAAGCGCCGTTTTAGAAATATCGAGCTTTTTAGCATATTCACGCTCTGTTAGCCCATCGAAAAATAATGCTAATATTAGTTCCTTCTCACTAGAATCCAGCAAGCCTAGACAACTATAAAGCATGTTAATTTCTAGCTGCCTAATAACATTCTCTTCCGGCGACGGCTCAGATGATGGATAGTCCCAACCATCATTAATTAGCTTGTCCAATGAAACTTCACGTTCCGAAAACATACATGGCAGCCCATCTGCATCTCTAACAGCTCTACCTTCGGCATCTTGAAGAATACGGTCGCACTTCAAGCCAAACTCCATATTTTCCATCTTATAGCCACCCTGTGCGTATGCTTGATATACCTCTTCGCTAACTTCTACAACTTCACAATATACCCTTATTGTGTATGTGAACGATCCATCAGCATTCTCTTTCTTTCTAAAATTCCTGTATTTTTGCCAATTTTTCATTTACCTTTCCTCCATCCGATTTTTTGAAATTGCTTAAAATCGGATATGGAGGTGGTGAACGAGATTTAAGTTGACGTTGTAATCTGTACAAAAAATGTACTCCCTTCACTTGCTTTCAGTGAAGTGGGCGCATTTTCGGGCACAATAAAAAAGCCGAAGCAAAGCTCGTAGCAATACGTTATCGCTACTCCGCTTCACTTCGGCCTGTTGTAAATACTAACTGATAATCAAAACGATAGAACAAAACTCTAACGCTTTAACTGTAAGTCATTTCGTATAAACTAGCTCACTCGTTGCCCTATGCTATTTACCTGCCAGGGATCGGTCGCCTTGCTCGAAAGATGAAAGCAGTACCTGCATAAAAGCAGGCACAACAATATTAAGTTGTATGCTACATAAGTTTTACTTTGCTACTATAGGTGCTTCTACAATTCTACGGCAGCGAGGACATTTTAGACGGACTCGTAACAAATTCTGAGGTAAGCCAGAAAGGTCAAATATTCTACCGTTACAAATAGGACATTGAACTGAATATTCCAATTCTTCAGATGTATCTGCGCCGAACTCAGTTAAGTATTTTTGATTAATCCGATAAATTTTCTGAATTTTTTTACGCTTGTCATTTACTTCGATGCAGTTCAATTAGCCACCCTCCAATAAAATTATCAACAGTTCATTAAGTACGCCATTCGGCGTACACAGTGGTAAAAATTTTTACTCTCACTAAAAATAGAGTTGCTTTGCTCCAGTTGCTGCAACAAATTTACTTTTACGCAATTTGATACGAGCTGCGCGTTTTGATACACCATATGTCTCTGAGATATACTCCGGTAAAATGTCATGAGCCAATATATCTAAATCAGGATCTATTCCAAGTCGAATATAGCCTTTGTAAACATTATTGTCGCGCAAGAAACGATTAACAAGCGGACGAAATGTCGCATTTGGCATGGCAATTGCAGCAGCAAAATAATCTGCTTGATGTTCCTGCCACTCTTTAACTGAGCGTATATCCTTAGAGGTATTAGAATTTTCAATGCTTTCACGGCGGCAAAATATGGCCGCCTCCGTAGTATCGACTACCCCTTCTCTATCGTCTTCATCAGCAAATACATTCCAGTGAAGGACTAAGTGGCCTCCTTCATGTAGCTGCGTAAATAACGCAAGCCCTTCCTTCCCTTTTTCTAATATACTGTTGTCAATGATAACTGTACGTTCTGGAACAACCACCGTAGAAATCCGTTCGTTTTCTTGGTCAAAAATACGGACTGCACCTTGAGTAAATGTAGTCAAGGCAAGGATTGGATATCCAGGCTCATCATTATAAATGTCGTGAAATTGGATGTTTGCTCCTAAATACTGTTCAAGAAAATGTTCAGCATTAATACGACTAGGTTGACGAAGAAGTTCAGGATTGTAGTCACTAAGGATAGCATGAGCCAGTTCGTCTATTTCGCTATTGTACATTACCGGTGTTTTATTATCTTCAAAACTCACACGTCTTGGCTTATACGTAATCATTCATAATCTCCCCAAGCTGAATGCTATTCTTTTGCGCCAGTATTTTTCTCTTCACTTTCTCGGATAAACCGCTTCCAATCCTCTTCTGTTATATTTCCAGCTTTTGATTGTCTAAGCGCAATCCGTGCAAGTTCTCCAACTTTTTCATACATAAAGATGTCTTCAATATCATTAGGCACATCACGTTTATCACGACTTGCCAAGTCGTAGAGCAAAGCTGTTTCTTCTTCTGTAAGCTGTACTAATTTAGCAAACATCGCCATTTTCCCACCATCGAACGGTAGCTTCCTACGATTTTCAACTTCACACAAATATGGCTGCGATACATCAATGTGAGTTGCAACATCTGAAAGTGTAAGCCCTGCATCCTTGCGCTTTTTTCGGACATAATCTCCAAATCGCATATTTTGCTCTTTCATAAAGCTCCTCCTTTTCACAATATTAACCACATGGTTAATATTGTGAAAATAATATTACTACACATATTAATCCATGTCAAGATATTTTTTTGATTTGTTCATGAGCGTAAAGAAAATTTTATATATCACGACAAAAGCTCACGGCAAAAATCGTGAGCTTTTGTGTATTGACATTGTCTATCTTTTTTATGCTTTCGGTTTACTGCGTTCTGCCAAGTATCTGGGTAAGATATGTTTCATGTTGAGAGCCGGGCAGATGGAAGAAGCCGATGCCTATGTGAGTGGAATCTCCACAAAAAATGTTCTCTCTTTGCCTAGAAGAATCCAGCCACCTGTCTACTGCGGCTTGTGGAGACATAGGCCTATTTGAGATGTTTTCGCTGATGAAATAAACTCTGGCTCTGGAGTTTTCCACTCTCTCTAATGATGATGAACCATCTGAGCCGATGTGACCAAAGATATCGTTCTCAGCTAAATCTTGGCTGTGCGAACGTGCCGCTCTTGCTAAATTGTTGTCCCAACTAAGCGGGCTACGTCGATTAGCTACTCTTGCTGCGTTTATCAAGCGTAATACTTCTCGTTCAAACATATACGCTATTTCAGCAGCAGAATAACCGGCATCTATTAAGTTGGGGATATAAAAAGGGTCAGCAATTTCAGGTATTTCTGTTGGCGTACCAAATACTAGACTAAGCTGTACAATTACACGCCCATCGCTGTCTTCCGAGCTAGGATGGCTGGCTATATATCCAACTCCAAGCCGAGTTAGCTCCGCATCCAAGAGCATACCGCGTGAATCGTGCCTCTGGATGCTACTCATCAAAAATTCAGGTGATAGCTCATTGGCTCTTATAGTGAGGCTGCGTTCAAATACCAAATCTCTTGCTCTAGCGCGTGTAGCCTCTTCTTCGTATCTACGCCTAGTGTTAGCGCGTGCTGCATCTGTTAGGTTCGTATCTCGCTGAAATGACCTTAAACCTTCGCCTACTCGTTCAACATTAATAAGTTCAAAAAGCCTATCTCCAAACTCTAATGGGTCTGTTATGGCAGCCGTGCCAAACTTCTGTACAACAAACATATGGTCAGAACCGCGGTCTCTTGGTACGAGTACCACAGCTACTCCGCCATATTCAGTAAGCTCACCTAAGATATTGTTTTCGCGCTGCCTGTTGTTTATCAGATGAGCGAAAACATCCTCCGGATACCCTGCGTTAACCCTAAAAGCATTACCGCTTATATGCACCATGTCAAGCTCCGCTGCCTGAACCCTATCCACGGCTGTAGAACCATCAGAGCCTGTGTTTGATGTAAGACCGCTTTCCACCATGTCTTGGACATGAGCGCGTGCGACCTCTGCCAAACCTTCATCCCAAGTTAACAGCGGCAATCCGGCTTGTTCTCTTACTTCATTAGTAAGCTCAAAAATCATCTGTCCAAATTCTTCTTTGCTTTCAGCCAATGTCGGTGTTTCAATCTCAACTGTACGGCTTGCTTCATCCCATTCAACATTTGCGTTCATTCCTTGCGCCACAACTCTTACATGAACTAGCGTATTTCCGTCTATTATCATAGGGGGTGCTGCTATGTCATAGCCTGTGCCGTTAATAATAATGCTGTATACTCCTATAGTAAGTACAGTTATATCACCATTTGGCGCAGTCGCTGTAATACTGCGTGTTTCATCATTCCACTCAACACTTGCGCCCAGAGCTTCAAAGATAGCTCTCATCGGTACCATAGTACGGCCGTCAATTATCTGTGCAGGAACATCAAAACTTTGAGGAACGCCGTCAATAGTGACACTTACATCATTACTAGCAAATGCTGTCGCCGATATCGTCAAAGTGAGTATTGCTGCAAATACTGTGAATATTATTTTTCTCAAGACAATAGCCTCCTCACCTTTTTCTTTTTATTCTGATGCGAAATTATAGTGCTTGCCAGTGTAGCCAAGAAGATTAACGCCAAAATTATCAATGCAATCATTTGGAATCTTCGGTATGTATCAGCTCTTGTCTGCTCAACTGAATGTACAAACGGATTTTCATAACGCGCATCTAAGCGCGTAAGTTCAAACGGCGCGACAGTAAAGTCAACCAAACTTTGGTTTACTCCGGCGGATATTCGGCTTTCCGGCATCATCACGGCAAATTCATTCAATCGTCTGACTGTATTATCGTTATGGCCTCCCTTGATTTCACCAAACTCACCAATTGCATACTGGAGGCGACGTTGTTCGTATGCCTGCGCCGCAAGAGCAGCCCATCTCCACCCTTCAAGATGGAAGTTGTATTCAGCATGTACATCGTGCATCAGCGCGACATTGTCGCCAAACATGTGGTTCAGCTCAGCTCTAAGCGATTCTAGGAATGTTCCATATGCTTGGATCGCATCGTCAACTCTAGCATGTATGTCATACGACAAGAAATCTTCAACATAGAAGCTGGATATCTGACTGTACATGAAGTTAAGAGATGACCAGAAGCCATCCGGTCTTGGCGGTGGCCCTATCAGTGGACTAAGTGGTTGATCGGCTGTAAGCCTATCGTGTCCTTCTAAAACATCCGGTATATCAGGGCCAACAAATTCTAATGGCCCATCTATGTCTGATGCTTCTGTTATAGCATCTCCGCTCAGCGGGAACTCTACATCAAAAGCAGCTGCAATCTCCGCACCTTCATACGGTGGCGGCGCAGATATCTCATAGTCCCACTCTTCATGATAAATCCTAAATATATAATTATGATAATCAAAATCCGGTTCAACTAAAGCATCCCTGTCCATAGGTTCCCACACAAAAGGGACAGGTAATCCCGGCAGTTCGTCGAAATCTAACCTTACAGCAAAACCTTGAAGTTGTCCATGCCAAGTAGACATTTCATCAAACCAGTACGAAACATCGTCATGGAAGTCCTCCAAATCATCGAACCATCCCATAAGCCCAGAGTAAGACCTTACAAATTCACTGAAATAATGGTTATACAAAGCAGTTTGCCATGCAGAATTAGCATACATAATAGCAGCAAAAGGATCACCCGATACAATCCATGTATTCCAATAATTTGGGTGTTGTGTAAAACTCAAATTAGGAAACCCTTGAATATCCGGAGGCTGCGGGATATTCCATAAGTCTGGTGTAAGATTCGGCGGTCCTAGATTATTTAACGATGCCTGTAATCCTGTATATAGATTCTGAAATTGATTAGGTGGAGGCAAAAATCCACTATCTGCCAAAATTTCATCAAGAGAACTAAGCAGCGGGTCTAGTCTTTTGTGAACACCATCAAGATAAAAATGCCACTCATACAAATAACCGGAAGTTTCGCAAAACCAATCTTCTATATCGTTTTGATGGTCGTAGAGCTCATCACTCCAGCCCAACAAATGCTCTCTAAAAAGATTCGACAAGTCAAACTGAGTGTTGTATTCATAGACTATTCGGCTAAGTTCATAAAAAATATCATAGAGTTCTTGTTCATACAGCTTCAAGAGCTCTTTCCAGTCCTCTATATCATTCATAAGAGGAGTGATGTTGTCTACCAATTCTGCATGATAATCTTTTACAGCTTCGGCAAATTCTCTGACAGCTTCCAAATATGACATATACTCTTCATGCCAACGTTCTGCTTCTTCAAACCAATTGGTGGATGTTTCGTGCCAATTTGTTACATATTCATGAAATCTCTCAAGCTCTTCGTGCCAATCGACACTTTCTAAATGCCACTCACTTAGTGCATCTTCATGCGCTCTGACATATGCCGAATAGATTTCTAAGAGTTCACCGAATTCAACCGAATAATTCGTCCACTCCATAAGCCTTTCAAGCCATTCGTCCTGTTGTTCCGGGAAATCTTCGATAAGCTCAAACCAACCCTCACGCATCCAAAGGAATTGTTCAGAAGCTCTCTCATAACTGTCAAGATACCAACCCGCGATATTACTCGCAAAATGAATCACACTGCCAAGGTAAAACTCGGTATCAAGCTGATGTAAATCAAGATGGAGCTGCGGCAAATCATCCAAATCGAGCTGAGATGTAAATTCTCCAAGTGTAATTATATCTAACGCCATTAATCCGGCTAAGTTATTTTGAAAAATTCCATATACTTGGTCTTGAGCTTCGTGGAACTGCCTAAAAATCGAGCTTACATATGTATTCGCCAGAGTTGTATTAATAGATAACTGCAAGGCTGAAATAGCTATGTGAGTATCTAAGTAATCTCTTTCAGGCAACTGACTGTTAATCTGAAACTCAAGCTGTACTCTTTCAGGTTGTGTTGCATTGAAAGTGAGTATTCTTGAAGATACGTCCGGCGGGAAAATAACCACCGCTCCATATGTGCCATTAGCGAAACCTGTTTGAGCCATCGCCGGAGATACCAGCGTAAAGTCGTCGCTAAGGGTCTCGATTATAGCCGCTGAATAGTTGTATCTATTGCCATTGATTAATACACCTGTATCCGTATTAACAACAGCAATAGTGGTGTTCAACCTTCGTTGCTCCGCCATAACAGTTATATGCTCAAACTCAGAGGACGCACCCCAATTCAGTCCCATAATAAAGGCTGTAATTATGCAGGCTATTCCAAACGGAATCCATCTCTTTGGCATTCTTATTCCTCCTTGGTTGATATACAAATTCACAAGTAAGAAGCGCAGCTTCCTAGGGTCAAGGGTGAAACCCTTGCGGGGCGTGGGGTGGAACCCCATAGTTGTATGGTTTTATGACTACGTAGCAGCTAAATCAGAGCCTGATTCGCTTGCTTTCATTAGCGGCAGTTTTACTTGACATACTTCAGCGCGCTTGTACCAGAAGCCTATGTTTGGCACAGGCTTGTAACCACGCGGCGGTTGAATCTGGAAGATGTTCTGTTCGCCCGGATTACCCAGCACTATTCCGGCTTGGGTGTCACGCAGTAGCTTGGTTAAATTGTCGTACCCGCGCATCTTGGACGGAAGGGTCGTAATGACGAAGGTGATACCCAGCTCCATAGCTTTTGGAACGAGTGTTTCCATTTCTTTCGCTTTGGTCTTGCACAGTTCTACGAAGTTGTCGCCATCATCTATAAGAACCAAAACTGTCGGCTGAGACGCGCAGAAATCACGCGCTCTCATGCCTGACGACTGCTGCTCTTCACGGCGGCGTTCTGTCTCGGCATTTAATGCCTCGTAGAAGTTATCGAATTGACTTTCAGTTCCCATATATGTTACATTTGGCGTGTCCTCAAATTCATGCAAATCTGACGAACGTGAGTCAGCTACAAACAGCGATGCACTCTTAAATTGCTCGGCTACCAGCTTTAATACATTTGTCTTTCCTGAAGATGCAACACCTACAACTAACTGGCATGTAATGCTCATATCCAAATACACAGGGTCTGTCGTCTCGGTGTTGAAGCCCAATACGGCTTGTTTTTCTTCTGCTTTGATGTAAGGTGCTAAGTCGGCATATGTAACAACTTCAGGAACTACGCGAACTCCTATTGCTTTAGATGCAGTGTTCCGTTCTGATATGCCGGATACTATCTTGCCGACTTGCTTAGCGTACTCTACGTCGTTCTCATAAGGAGCAGGCAGGTAGCACTGAGCCACATGAACATCTTTAAGTTTGAGCATCGCTCTGCCTCGTGCTTCAGGCAACTTGTACGAGCTACGGCCTGTTATAGCGGTGATGTCTGATTCGTCGAACATAAACAACGCTATCTTATTTTTGAAGTTGTTAAGCACAGAGTAACGCAGCGCATTTGAACGCGAAGCCGCAACGATTGTATAGATACCTACGCCTGTACCGTCGCGTGTCAGCTTAACTAAGAATTCTTCCAGTTCGGCATTAACTTCTCTGACTGCATCGTAGTTATCTATGAATAACACGATAGCCGGAAGTTTTGACTTAGCGACTTCGTTGTACAACCTAAAGTTAGTTGCATTTACTGAGGCAAACAAAGATTTACGCTTCTTGAGTTCCTCTGCAAACAGCTTAACCAACTTCTCAAGTTTTTCGCTGTCGTCGAATGTTAGATAATCTGCTGTGTGCGGCAGTCCTCTGAGCTGTGCCAGCCCTGAGTTTCCGTAATCTAGGATGAAATAGTTCAGTAACGACGGCGAGTTATTCGACGCCAGTGCAAGTCCGACGTTCATCAGCATTGTAGACTTACCAAAACCGGAAGCTCCAAAGACCGCGAAGTTGCCGTCGTCTTGGAAGTCATGGACATACTCAGTTTGTATTTGTTCTTCCGGGATATCGACCATCGCCATAGGAACAGAAAGGTTGTGAACCGTGATACTTCCGACATCTAAATCTTGCGAGATATGCGGCGTAACCAACTTGTACGGCAGTGGAGGCAGCCACGGCTTTTCCACTGTTGCAGCTCCAAGATTCTCGTACAGAGATTGTATGTGATTGACTGTCACGTCAAGCTGTGTCAGCTTTGTTTCTTCTTGTGCATCAACTTCGCTTAGGTCTTCGTTTAGCAGTTCTCCTTGCCCAAGCGGGTTCAGCAGGTATACACGGCTGTCGAAGCCGCGCTGTACTCTATCTGCGCTGAATGGCGCACCGCTGTATGCAGATTGGAACAGCTCGTAAATCTCGTTGTTTCCGACTTGCAGATACGCTCGACCCGGTTGGGTTATACGTGCAGCATCGGGGGTTTTGAGCATCTCGTTACTGTCCGATTCATCAGCAACTTTAAGTGCCAGCTTGAACTTCGAGTTACTCCAAATTTGGTCATCAACAACGCCTGACGGTTTTTGGGTCGCCAAAATCAAGTGTACACCCAAGCTTCGTCCAATACGCGCCGTACTAACGAGTTCAGCCATGAAATCCGGCTGTTCCTTTTTAAGCTCCGCAAATTCGTCCGATATAATGAAAAGGTGCGGCAGTGGAAGCGTTACCTCACCAGCCTTAAACAGTTTTGAATACTGATTGATGCTGTTAACACCGCAGTCGTTGAAAATACGCTGGCGGCGTGCGAGTTCGCTCTTTATAGAAGCCAAAGCACGCATGCTTTCGCTACCATCCAGATTTGTGATTGTACCAAGCAAGTGTGGCAGGTCTGAGAAAAGATTCGCCATCCCGCCACCCTTATAGTCAATCAGCAAGAAGCCAACCTCGTGAGGGTGGAAGTTAACGGCAAGCGACAAAATGTATGACTGCACTATTTCCGACTTACCCGAACCTGTAGTACCGGCTACCAATCCATGAGGGCCATGTGCCTTTTCATGAAGGTTCAAGAACACTATGTCATCCTTACCGCGAAGCCCCAGCGGCACAGCAAGCGTTTTATGACAAGCGTTTCTTTCCCACAAGTCAATTACCGGAATTTCATCGGGACGTTTAACATCATACAATTCAAAGAATGTCACACTCTCCGGTATCTGCGTGGAAACGCCCTGGCTATGCTTGATTGGAGCCAACTTTCGGGCGATTGTTTCCAAATCAAGAGACGCTATTGCCGGCAAGGTTACTGCACTGTTAACCAAGCTGCCTTGGTTCATTAACAGCGTACCTTTGTCGCCGCCGTCCAGCATAAACACAGTAAGTATGTTGTCCGGCAGGTTTGCGCGGATATTTGTAGTGTAGATGATGCTAAATCCAAGATTCGTCTGCGGAGTTTGTAGATATTCCATGATACTGTGATTTATAATTAGTTTTGGGTTGTCGATTATAAATATGTAATGCGGCAGGTATTGGCTGTCTTTCTTTTCCTCACTAGCCTTTTGCTTACGCGCCTTGATTGTCTGCGCGATGTTGCCAAGGACTTGGTCACGCTGATTCTCGGCGGTTACAAGCCCTGTGATATTTATGTTCTTAATGCGACAATGAGGATACCAGCGCACCCACTCGAACTTCTCCCAATCTTCCTGCTCGACAAGCAACACTATTTCTATGTCGTGATAGCTTTGGAAGAAGCATAGTTGCGTCAAGATGGAAGTAAGTTGTCGATGTATGTATGCTTTCTCACCGACCAAACCAAGATGCGCTTGTTTTAAGTCGATTACCGTCGGCATG
>Ga0136643_10004412_pt1 | contig 19397 bp, 16 predicted proteins | sample TergutLab28metaG_FD_96883 | JGI IMG/M metagenome (GOLD analysis project Ga0136643, IMG submission 96883) | Labiotermes labralis P1 segment gut microbial communities from Petit-Saut dam, French Guiana - Lab288 P1 (version 3) (version 3) | ecosystem: Host-associated > Arthropoda: Insects >...
AGCAATTTAGTCCCACATGTCTTCCCATCAGCAATTTAGTCCCACATGTCTTCCCATCAGCAATTTAGTCCCACATGTCTTCCCATCAGCAATTTAGTCCCACATGTCTTCCCATCAGCAATTGAAAAACATAAAGATAAAAAATAAAAACCTACAATTTTGCCTGGTTTCTTGAATGGGTTTCAGAACTGATCTCTCATTTTAATAGAAACACACACTGAAGGCGTTTGAAAGTAGGGTGTTATGGGGAATATTTGGACATGAGAGGCAGGAAGTGACAGGAGTCTACAGAAAAATGCACAGTGAGGAGCTACATGATTTGTACTGTTCATCAGATATTATTAGGGTGATCCAAGCAATAGGAATAGATAGTACACGTAGCATGCATGAGAAAGATGAGAAATTCATACAAAAATTGAGTCAAAAACCTGAAGAAGAGGTCTTTTGGAAGACCTAACCACAGATGAAAGAATAATATTCATATGTATGTTAAAGAAATAAGCAGTGAAGTTGCAGCCTGGATTCATCTGGCTTAGGATAGGGAACAGTGATGTGTTCTTATGAACATGAGGCTTAATCTGTGGGTTACATGAAAGGTAGGATTACCTGACTGCATAAGTGACTATCACCTTGTCAGAAGGATCTTGCAGGAAGCAGTTAGTTATACTCTAGTGCAATGTATAATTTTCACATACTTGCAACTTTATTTGGAATTTGCAAACTGTTCTTATGGCAGTGAGCATTTCTATGACTGAACACAAACAGCATGTATGACATACATAAATGTTTGCAGAAAGTGAAGACGTGCGACGATACAGTGCACAGCTGGACACCCCTGAGCGACGTTCGACTTTTGCCGAGCGACTACGTGATGCCCTCTGCAGAGAGACTGATAGCACATCAACCACTGATTCAAGTTATGCAGTTGGCATCAGTGTGGCTGGGTCAGGACTAGCAGATGGTGATATCAGGTAGATAACAAGTATTAGTTGAGAGGGATTCTGACAGACCACTTGGAACACATGGACATAGATTGAGGACAATATTAAAATGGACCTGAAAGATATACCGTATTTAAATGTGGGGTGGATTTATTTGGTGCTTGCTAATACAGTAATGAATTTTCAAGTTCCAAACAATTCACGGAATTACTTGAGAAGATGAGCAATTACTAATTTCTCAAATACTTGCTCCAGGAAGTTAGATTTAGGACATTGGAGCTACAAAATCCAAGGTTCGATTCTCGGTAGGGGCAAGGGCTTTATTTCTTCTATAACACACCCCAAATGGCTCTCAGGCACACCCAGCCTCCTATTCAATAGACACTCATAGTTTCTTCCTGGCAGAAAGTGGCTGCAGTATGAATCTGACCACACACATCCTTTTAGTACCAATAACAGCATGGGTGGCTATATCTAAAATCCCCTACATGACTTCTTTGCATGTGGAGGAAAAAACCTTCCCTTTGTTTATACAGGGACATTATTTTGTCTCACAGCTAGTGTCACTTCTCATTCAGATCATTTCACAAAATGGCTGGCAATGTGGCACTAACTGTCAATCCACTTTCCTGTGAGTTTGGGGTCTACATTTTTAGTTCAGTGTATTGCAGTTAATATTATATTTTTACTCACCATATTTAAGGAAGGCACTTGAGATGTTTTGCTGTGGCTCGCAGACATGCAGTGAATATAATAATTGCACTTTCCATTTCATGTCAAAGTTTTATGACAACAGTCAGCTGATGGAAACAGACAAGCAACAGTTAATGGATAAATTAATGTTGTGATGTAATTTACAAGTCAAGGAGTCTGCCTGCAAGCAACAGTACAAGGAATGGTAAGAAGCAATGTTGTAAGGGTAACTGCAATTTGCAGACATCGCAGGACTTTACTTAAAAATACGACATCAAAATTATGTGATGATATGGTGCACAAAAAACCACACTTCATCTTTCTGCACATTCCTGGATGTAGTGGACTTGTCCACTGCATGATGACATCAAAAAGACCAAAATATGCCACCTGAATGAATGACATGACTTGTAGAATGATGCCTATTTGCTGAGAATGAAAAGTACAGTACTGTATTTTCATTGCCATGTGACTGCCAATGATTCAATGAAATTTTTTACTGATTTCTTCATCTTCTCTGATAATACAATGCAATTCAAGCCTTGACAATCCCAGCTATGCTCCTCTATTTGTCCATAATTTTCTGATTGTCTCATTAACTTGATAGGAGAAATATCAACATGATTTTTTATGAGGATGGGGTCATTAACCCCAAGCCCACACTGTGTCCAGTACCTCACCCAAAACCTCTGCTGTATGGGCAGACCTGACAGTAGCTAGGGTCTTGCTGGTACAGCTTTGAAGCTCATTGATACATGCATGCCCATTGCCTGGCAAAATATGCCTCCAACAAGAAGTGGGTAACACAAAGGGGGATTTTTATTGATTTACATATCTTAATGTTTGTCAGAGTGCGACGAGGGGGTTCCAGAGGCTTCGTGCTGCATGAGGAATCACTCGATGACCAGTTCCTCAGGGAATCTTTACAGCAGGAGAGAGAATGGATTGACAAGTTCCGGAACAAAAAGCCTGGAGCTATGAGCCAACTGGATACACCATATTCCTCCAAATTCAGTTTCAGTACTGAGTACAGCTCAGGTATGCCAACATACAGGGTAATTCTGTTGCTAGAGGCCCCAAACACTATACGTTAAGAGATTCAAGCTGTCAACGTCGACACTTTGGGAAAAGTATTCCAGAATTTGGAGAAATGCATTCAAGTGTGCTTGGATGTGAAAGGAGACCAGTTTCAGCATCGATTATGAGCAGGTCCTGTTTCGCATCGTTCCCAGTATGTGTATATAAATTTTCAAGTCATTATCTCAATAACATAATTTTTTATAGACAATAGTTTGAGGACTCTAGTGACAGAATCACAGTGTACAATAAATTATACACTGCTAAGGGATGTACATGCCATTCAGACAGAAAATATTTGGTACTACCTTTCTGAAATTCTAATGATATATTCTTACTGTTATCAACAACATTATTGAAATCTGAACATAAATGTACTCAGTACAATTTTCATGCATGTTAAACATTGAGAATTGGACTCCTGAGATGTTACATTGTGTAGCAGAGTCAACAGATCATGCCACTTCAAAGGTACAAGGTGCTTTTTTATTGAAGTGTTGGAGAATTCTGGAACCAGAATCCTCAAGCTGAATGTTGTGGAATCCTCAAATCTCACACATTCAATGATGACTGCTTACAAGAACAAACTTCAATGGCAATAGCTGTCTTCAATAAAGCAGTATGTGATCTAAATAAATACAAACTGTTGATCATGGATGTCCCAAAACACTGCCTAAGCAGCAGCATGGCCCAAAACTGTCTGTTGGTGTCAGGTTGAAGACTGACATGTGACACCATGTAATTTGGCAGATATGCAGCAAAGTTCTTAAGAGCCTGCAGTCTCCACCTTCAACCTTCTACTCTGATGCAACAGACATCAGCAGGGTACCTATATTCTGAAATGCAAAACATAACCTCTGTGATGACTGTACTCTTGACAGCAAGCAATTAGAATATAACTTCTGAGACATGTCACAATGCGGTGTGTTGCAGAACTGGAGGAGCTGTATGAACAGTACAGTCGCTGGCTGGACGATGTGGATGGGCACCAGGAGCTGGACGCTCGAGACATTGCTGTTGTACGTTTTGCTGGCAGTCTGCTCAAGAGGACTCTCAGTGATTCTTTTGCAGGTGTTCCACTTACAGAGGGTCAGCAAGGGCCACTGGGACAGATGGAGACTGACAGGAACAGGACAAAACTTGCTCTGGTGGCCAGATCTTTGAGTCTAGAGCTGGCAAGACAGAAGCACAGGCTCACCTCTCAGTTGGTCAGTTGCAAACTACTATTCAGTTATTATATAAGGATTATTTTTTGTATGTTTTTGGTGCAACAGCCCCCAGTGGGGCAGGGCCTCCTAATTCATGAGGTTTCTAGATCAAACACAAATGACACACCACAGTTGGTACGACTCCTGACTCCTCTGGACGAGTGATCAGCTGTCAGTAGGACTCCTCTAGACGAGTGATCAGCTCGTCGCAGAGACCTCTACCTGACACACACAACAGACAGACATCCATGCCCCCAGTGGGATTTGAACCCACAATCTCAGCAGGCAAGTGGCCGCAGACTTACACCTTACAATGTGCAGCCGCTGGGATGGTCATAAGGATAATTAGTCTCTCCAAATTACTCACATTACTACATAATTCAAAGTAGCATTCATCCCTTAGTAAACAAACACCGTATTTGTGTGTAATTGACTTGTTAACTCAAAATGAGTGATCTCAAAGTGACATATTTAAACTAGAACAAAAAGGGTCATCCTTCTAAATGTGGTTCATATAAGCCTGTCTATCAAACTCTCTACCGTTCCCTGCTCTCAACAACTGTAGAAAGAATAAAGCACTGATAACACAACAGGAGAACACCACACATTCTGGAAATAACCTGGTTCCTGAGACATTAGCGTCAGCATCGACACTGCAACAGTTCTGGTTCCAAGTGCCTATTTTGGATATGACGGGCAGGTTGCAGTGACACAGGTGGCTCACTTCAGCTCCTCTTGGTTTCATCTTTTGTCTGTGGTTCAGTACACAGCAGGTCATTTCTTATACATGGCATCAACAGTCCAAAGTCAAAAAGCTGACTGTCACAAATGGAGGACCCTGTGCAGGAGATGCAGTTCTGTCTTAGATCAGTTATAGACATTAGAGTTCTCAGTAGCTTTTGATTGTGGGTATGGCTGGTACTGTATCTATAATTGGAACATACGCAAGCAGCTCCATAGACTTAAATGAATACTGCACCAACATCAAGATTGCAAATGATTTTAACACAATTTTAACCTATTTTATCTATTTATAATCTACATTAAGTACAAATATTGCAGTACACTCCCTGAGGATGACCCGCAGGAAAGGGTCGACACATGTCGGAGTCCTAGAATTTTAACTGTACAAATTTCATATTGTAATTTTGTGCATTTGTTGGTATATTTTTTAATTTTAACAATTATTGCACAGACACGAATACCATAAAATCCCTTACATATGTAAAAACTTGTCCTGTGATCTATTAACTTTCATGCAATGAAGATGTATTGCAGAGGGGAGGTACAGCTCCATGCATTCTTAACCTCAGTACCAAATATAAGTACGTGATCAATGTCACAGACTGGCCACTCTGCCACCAGTATCAACCATACAGGGGGCCCCATAGCCAGTCTAGGTGTGGTCTAACAAAGGAAAATCTTGTCCTTCTCTTTTGTGAAGCAAACTCATGTGTTACAGCTCAGGTACAGTTGAGGGAAGGTGCGGTAGTAACTGACAGGAAGCTAGCAGATGTGACATTGTACTTGGAAGACACAGTAAGAACACCAACACAACCAACAAACAAATGAAACAACATCCAAAAAAATTGCACTGCGTAATACAGAACACAGCGGTTTCCAATTAAGGCTGGGTAATGAAATTATCTCACAGTTTACAGTGAAATTATCCCATACTAACTTTTTAAAAACGTTCGATTTAGGTTCTCATATCACATAACACACAAACAGACATGACCTCCACATAAAGCTTCTTTTTACTGCACAAGGTATCCGTATAAAGAAACAGACAGTTGTCCAGTTGTGTCTTGCTACACTGACATTTTACTGTGCAGGCATCAATGCTGAGCACTGTTGCCAACCAGAGTCAGTCTGCGTCGGGGCTACGCTCTGTAGCTACAGGAAACTGGGGCTGCGGCTCCTCTCAGTTTGGCGACCCACAGCTGAAGTTGGTAGTTCAGTGGCTTGCTGCTAGTGTCGCTGGCGTGCCTTCCCTTTACTACTACACGTGTAGCCATCACCGGCTTCTCAAGGTGAGGGTCAGTCAGATGACTTCTGAAACTCGTGGTACATGTTTAAAGACTAACAGGGAGTGTCAATACAAGTAAGCAATACCACTGTAGTTATGACACCGTGCAGATTGGTAGGTGAGTACCAACATTTCATCTTCAGGTTAGATGGGGACAACATGATCCTCCCAAATGCTGGTGACTACATACCAGTCTACACGGTGTCATAACAAAGAAAACCACAATATATATTTGCATGCAGTTGACAATATCTTTTCCTTCTACCACCTCCTGCTTCTTCAGCTGTGTTCTCCGTCCTCTTCTTCTCCCCCTTCACAAAGGCTATGTGCTGTTTTACCCATTCAATGGACAGCAAACAAGTTTCAACATTTTTTCCAAACCTCATTGTTAATATCATAACGTATTGAATATTTCTCTGCCATCCAGCAAATGCTGAATACTATAGAATACATCGCACTATCTTACCTCAAAACCTCCCTCACTCTTCACTCAGACCATTTCATCTGACAGCACGCAAGGTAGTGCTTTTTGCTATTCCAGATTTGCTGCAAGCCTGAGTCCATGCATTGTAGTTTGTTGTACTGCACTTAATATTAGGTTTCTACTGGCCATATTTAAAGCAGGTGCTATAAATATTTCTTTTTTAGTTAACAGACATACGTCACAGCTAACAAACATGTTGTTTATTGCACGTCAAAATCCTGCTGGGTTTTAAAATTTAAGTGAACTAATGGGAAATTACTAATTTGACATTCAGAGGACCGTGCATTGTGATATATTCTTATAATGAAAGCCAATGAGATGCACTATTTCTCAAATTTATTTTGATAAAGTACTGTACATGTCCACTGTCCATCATCAGGAGTATCTCAACACTGTATACACGCAATAGGTATTTGTCATGATAGTTCTGTTGGCGACTGCTAGCAGATGCCAACAGAACTATCATGACAAATACCTATTGCGTGTATACAGTGTTGAGATACTCCTGATGATGGACAGTGGACATGTCCGAAACATGTACAGTACTTCATCAAAATAAATTTGAGAAATAGTGCATCTTGTTGCCTTTCATTATAAGAAGAGAAATTACTAGTAACAGTTAACAGATAAAATAATAGCACTGCACATTAGAAGACAACATTAGTGTATTTATGTCAGTGAACATGATGTCTGTGTCTTTCTTGCAGCTGGACACAGTGTGCAGAGTGTTGCTAGATCGACAATGGACAGTAGGAGAACTAGTCAATGCTACATTAAGATTTGCTCAAACAACACTTGATGATCCATCACCTCCACAGCCAAACCACACTTTGTTTGATGAGCTAATTGGCACAGAAAAACCAACTGTGGCCATACTGCTGGAGACCAGTCTCTGATGCAAGCCAAAGAAATGGTGTGTGAAGGCAAGGAGTACTGTGTGTCCGACAAGAGATGAGCAAACAATATATTAGCAGTGTTTGTGTACCAGAAATGGTGGTAGCCAGCCTGTGATGTCCACCAGAACAGACAGTGGAATGAAGCTGTAGCACTAGGCCTTCTGAACAATGTTCTGACTGTGGGTTTTGGTGACTCTTCCTCAGTTGCTTCATGCAAATGCCTAATTGTACAGAGGATATTCAGGAAGTAAGGTTAGGTTAAGTTAGGTTATAAAAATTAAATTAAACATAATTTAAATGTCAAAAGTACATAATTTATTCCAATGAAGTATCATTTTTCAACACCTCCTAGCACATTGATATATATATGCATCCTCTTGGTATGCATTTAAAAATTTTGTCATGATACAATTCATGAACAACCATTTCCATTTCCACAGTATTATGGAATATGTGACACCAAAACTCTTGCTTCAACAGCCCAAACAATAGGGTTAATAATCCAGAAGTTCCCAGCAAAACGATCACACGAACTCATTTCTTACACGTGCTGTGTGGGGTTTTCCGGTTGTTTTGAAGGATTGCACCTTGTAACTTCACTTGTTTGGGCTACTAAAGTAACACTTGGGAGGTCGACAAGTCCACAATGATGATAAAGTGGAAATGGATGTTTGTGAAGGGCTGTAAATGCAACAGCCTGATTTCTACTGCCATGTACAGTTTATACTCATGCCAAAAGTGGCAGTACGTGTGTCAGCGTCCTTGTTAATCGCTCTGAAAAACAGTGATATTCAAGTCTGGGCTAAAAATTTAAATTTTTTTAACTTGGGACCTTACATATTGAATGTCCTCTGTAACTTAAATCTGGCCACAACTGCTTCCTCGCACAGTCATGCCATTCAACATTCACTCAACTTTCTACTACCATTTAGCATTATGTAATTAGAGGTACTGGAAGCGTCAACAAACAAACTGTAAAGAATGTATGTGTGTAGGAGACAATAGGCAATACAGATCACATAGACAAGGCACAGCACAAGCTTCTTGTGCGATTCCTTTGAGGCACAGAAGTGATTTAGGGAGGGTCTGACAACACGCATGAAATACTGGTTCCTAAGCAATGTCTGGGGCTTCTGTGTCGGTAACTGTGGACACTGGGGATGTGAAGGTGAAATCTCATACAAATTTACCAACATTTTGGACAAACACGCTGTCTCAATCATCGGTGTGGAAGAACATATCAACCAGTCAGGAGATATGAAACATATATAAACTAATAAATAGATACAAATTTCTACCAATCATGTTGTAACAAACCACAGAGGACAAGTAACCTTTACAGTTCAGCACTTTGTGGTTTCCGTTCATATGTTATTATTGTCTTTAGCCTATGTGATGCAAAATTCTGATTCTGTATACAATTGCTACAGAATGGGAGAAAAAAAACCGTCAAAGGAAAAACGTTTGCCCTTATATAGCATCACGTTTCCCAGTCTGAACTGTTCTTATCAACACACTTTCTATGTACAAACTGAACACGCTCAGTGCCTCATGTTGGACTGTCACCTACCTTTTGACTGCCTATAGAATTTGTACAGCAGACAAACATTTTCTGAATATTTCCCAGCCAGCCAATGGGAAAGGCTGTAGAATATGCTTGAATATACTGAAAGCTGAGAAACACAAAAAGGAAGATAACACTGCACAGTTTTGTTGCAAGACCATGGATGAAGAAGAATGGACTGATTCAGAATATCTCTTCTGGTATGCACTTGCAAGGAAGTCCACAAAAAGCCTGGTATAACTGGTGCTCCAACAGAGCCAAACTAGGTATATTCCATAATGAAAAACAAACATATGACATCTGTCCAAGTAAAAGCAATCTGGCAATATTCTTGGTGAAGGTACAGAGGCCATCACAACAACCACCATGGTGTTAAGGCAGCAAAGAAATTGACATCTGAGACAGTGGATTCCCTGTGCAAGGAAAGCTGTGGGCTACTACTGAAACCACTGTGCTATCTGAATTTATGACCCGTTAGCTTCCAAACTTCATCAAACACATGGAAATGAAAGGTGAGAGGGTTGGGCTGTAGACAGGACAATCAAGCAACTTCTACCACTTGGGGTGCAATGTGTCCAGTACAGGCATTGGCATTATTAGAACATGCAGTCACTCCCTGCCTGCATGCCACAGTGCTTTCTGCTGAACCAGTATTAAGGTCTTGGAGGGTTCCACAGTAGTAGTGACAGTGATCACCATCACTGTCCTGTGTCAATGAATTCTGCACCAACATTGCCAGCATTTAAACATGTCAGTACCCTGTTTAATTTTACGTGCGGTATCCGCATATGAGAATGATACACAAGTATAGGACAAACTCCTAACAAATACAACAACCTTCGTATGTTGGTCTTATTGTGCTACGCATTTCGACTTGCGCACACAGTGATCAGCAGGCAAAAAGTTACTGAATTAGAGATGCTATGTAAAATACCTTATCTTTTGTACAATGTTTACATTCATGGTCAGATCTCAAATTATACATCACAGGTAATGCATAACAAGCTGACAATTTTAATTACAAGAAGTGTACGCAGAAGTATTGCCCCTGTTGAGATCAAAAGCCGTATCCAGGACAACAAAAATAAGAATGTGCAAAACAATAATGAGAACAGTGGAGCTGTATGGCTCAGAAGCATGGAGTTTAACAGCAAATGATGAGAAAAATTTGCGTATTTGGGAAAGGAAGGCGCTGAGAAAAATATTTGGTCCAGTATGTGTAGCAGGATAATGGAGAAGCAGAACAAATGAAGAAATGAGGCAATTATATGGAGAATTGGGCATAGTAACAGAAATAAAAAAAGGAAGATTGAGATGGCTGGGACATGTGGAGAGGATGGGTGAGGAAAGGGTGGTAAAGAGGTTATATCAGAGCACTCCAGAAGGAAGTAGGAGTGTAGGAAGACCAAGGTTAAGGTGGATGGACGACATGAGGGAGGACCTGAGGAGGATGGGTGTCACAAACTGGAGGATATGTGCACACAGAAGAGACGACTGGAAGATGGTTGTGAAGGAGGCCAAGGTCCTACAAGGACCGTAGAGCTATGGGTAGTAGTAGTAATGTATGCAGAACAATGCTACTGCCACTGCAGGGCCATTACAGCCCAACTTCAGAATTAGCCTACTTGATCTCATGAGGTTTTGAAACACTGCTTTTTTAAAGGGTGAGGCTGTTAGCCTCATGCTAAACCCCCCCAACATGGAGGGCCAGGGTACCCCTTTTTGTCTAGGTCATCACCTTTGACCTGTCTGGCATGGGAGACCCTACCAGTAGCTGAGCTACCCACAGCATAGCTGTCAGGATCATTTGACCACATGCACTCTACCACTATGTCCAAGTAGGGATAACTCTGGGGGGGGGGATTAAGAACAATAGCACATTAGTACATTTTAAAATGTTCCATTTAAAATTATGAAAAAGCCAAAATCATTTACATTCAAAAGTCTGCAGGGAAGTTCTAATTTTAACAATTCTATAATTTTAAATGGAACATTATAACATAATTTAAAGTGCTTCTTGTCTAAACATAAATTTTGGCTTATGTATTTTCAGTGATATGTGAGTTGAGATCTCAACACAAACATAAACACTGTAAAACAGATAAGGCACTGTACACTTAGTAACTTGTCTAGTGATGGCTCAGTGCAGGAGCTGCTACATGCAACAAAATAAGATAAGTTTGGTGGTTGAAAGGGTTTTCCTACACTTATGTCACCCTGTTTCCTGTTCGCTCTAATGCACCTGATCTGTAGGATGGCTTGTTCTAGTATGATGGTGTATCATGCACACAGTCATGTGATCACCCCTGACCTACCATATTTGTTATAAGCATGATAAATGAGTTTCACATGAACAACCTTTATATTATCTACTTGAAGCCAATACTGTGCCTCCACCTGTGCTTACAAGCTGCCATTTACCATGAAGTACTTCAGGAACTACACAAAAGTACACGAAAGCTCAGGGATGCAGCACTGCTGCTTTACATATGGGCCTGGAGGACAGAGACTCCAATGAACATATCAGGATTGTGTGAAAGATTACAGTTAAGCTGACTGGTTGTTGGCTGGGAGATGGCTCCTGACTTTGAATCTATTTTGTTTGCATTCACTTCAAGACAATGTTATTCAGAGATATTGACTTTAAAGGGAACTTAGAGAACCTGACTGACTTTGAACAACCTGGCCATGGTATTTGGTTTCAGGATGTGTTGCACAGATCCATGTGTGGGAGGGAAACACGTGACCATGCGTCACCGATCTTGTGCAATAAGACAGTCGCTATGATTGGTGCACTTTCAGCTGACTTATTAGAAGGAACATGTGAGTAGTGCATCAGGCCAAAACAACTTCTCACATGATCAATTCTGACTTGATCACATCTGACATGATCACTTCTCAAATTATCACTTCTGACATGATCACTTCTGACTTGATCACATCTGACATGATCATTTCTGACATGACCACTTCTGACATGATGACTTCTGACTTGATGATTTCAGACATGATCACATCTGACTTTATCACTTCTGACATGATCACTTCTGACTTTATCACTTCTGACATGATCACATCTAACATGATCACTTCTGACTTGATCACTTCTGACATGATCACTTCTGACATGATGACTTCTGACATGATCACATCTGACTTTATCACTTCTGACATGATCACTTCTCCAAAACATGCTCTAAGAACTTGCAAGAGTAAGTTACGATGCATCAAGAGGACAGAACCTACAATTATCAGAGCATAACGGCCTAATTGTTCGTTTTTTATTATGCATATTAAAGGCACAGCACAATCCACAATACGCACACAGTAAGCTGGTACAGCTGACAGTAGCGACAGGCACTGCATCATACAATTATGAATGGTTCAGACACTGATACTGATATACGACAGTCTCCATGTTTGGGAATCCCACCTTTTGTAACCGCCCATTTTAATATCATTGTTTTGACATATCATGACCGGTTGCAACGAATGAGCATGGCATCACATGGCTGTGGAGTCAGCCTCTCCCATTCTCTTGCTACTGCACCCATAACTCACAGCTCAGTCCACCTCTTTCACTATGTGAGGTTGACTGCTTTCAAGCTTCATGGAATGAGGCTCTCCTTATATCATTTCATGTATTTTATATATCCCAAAACTGTTTGTAGTTTATCAGAAACAGACTTCCATGCTTTTTGAGGTAATTATATTTCTATTCTTTGTATTTCATAAGTTACTGGCACTAAACAGACAATTTACATTAAAAATGGGTTCCAACATAAAGACGGTTTTGTCAGTTGCAATTATTGATGAACATCAAGACCATAATTTAGTACACTGATGAATTACTGAGTCCATCATATAATATCCTAAATCTAACAATCCCAACTCACCAGATGTCTCCCACATTCTCTTCCGGACACAGAAAGTATACACACTGAGAACCATAGGGTTCTGCCAGTATAACGGATGGTCGAGTACAGGGACCCACCAATTGTACATTTACAATTATGTCTCTTCACATGAATTTCTAGTGGCCCATATCTTCTCATTCTGCTTACAACTCTAACAGCAGCTAGCTATTGGCATTACTGGTTTATTATGATGTTCTGCCAACTGCTAGACTAGCCCAGTCATTTAAGTAACCGGCTGGCTGTGCCATACCATAGGCAGTTAAATGCTGGTTTCACACCATGAAGACACACATTCAATTCCAAGGTTGTCCACAAGGAACCTTTTGGGAGGGGGAGAAGTATTTCACTTTTCTCCTGCCAGGTAGCATTCTTACAATGCTCCTCACTCATGTCTTCAGTGGCTGGTACAGTAGGCCAATGAAACCAGCATGGGACTCAGGAATATTACAGTATGCTTTCCAAGTTGTCTTGTACAAATCATCTTTCAATTACTGTATAAGTCCTGATCTGTGTAGTACATCTGATTGGACAGTTCATGCTAAATATGGCCACTATATGGGGACATGTCTCTGCGCATAACACGACAGCAGTCCTGGAGGAAGGAAGATTTTATTTATTAATGTATTCAGTGAGATGGCATAGTTCAATGATACAGCATTTATCAGAATGTAGTAGACTGTGATCTTGTGGATTACGACACAATGTAGTGTGACAGGTAGACAACATTTTGCAGTATGTTTTCCACATTGCAGCATAGTATAAAGTCTTCCATCTGCCTGTTTTGATTAAAACAATGCATCATGAAGCATGACGCTCATCACACTCTCAGTATCTAGTCCTGTTATTTATTGGTCCTCAAAATATGTGTTGTTGGTTTTCTGGTGGACTGTTAATGGTATTATTATTCATTTCTTTGTATTAAGACTGAATTAAAATCTGTTGACACTTTTACTACAAACATAGATCATTTCTTTATAGCATGTATAACCCAGAATCATAATTTGTTCTTTAGAATATTTTTTTCGATTTCTCAGAACTATAACATTACATTTAGAACATTTACTCCCATGGCCCAATACAGGGAAATGGCCAAAAACAATGCACACACACACACACACACCACTTAATTCTTTGAAGGAGAAAGGTAATCTAAATGATATTTAAAGATTCAGTTTGTACCCCACAGAAAACACAGTGCTTTGACCAGGAAGATCAACTGATCAATGGTGTAGAGGAGAACAGTAACTCTTTACTGCAAGAATTACATGGGACACACAAACACACTCCTTAGCATTGTAAATGTTAAACCTGGCAGTATAGGAATATATGAAGTCACCACTAGGCTTTAAGAGGTTAAAAACAATACAAAACTTCGGAAATCTGATGTCGCTGTATGCAGACTATTTGAACAGCCACCAAATACTGTGGGACATGATTTTTATTTCATTTGGCAATAGACTGTAGTAAAATGGCAGATTTTAAAGCTGATGGTGGAACTTTTACAGAAATGGGAAGCAGGCTGAAAGTCTCCAAACAGAGGATGGGGAAGGGCTAAATATGTTCCAAAATTAAAATTACCTCTTGTATATAAATCTGTATATTTCTCTGCTACCATAGTGTCACTAACAGCCATCACTAATCACTAGATATGTCCATACACATCGTGATACGCACTCTTCCAAGATTCCTTGACCCTGAAGGCAAATTCTTTGTGTTCCTCCTGAATACTGGTAAATATTTACCAGAAGCCCCACCACAATATCCCCACAAGACTTGACTCTTCACTAACACTGCTCTCAGAACCTCACACCTTCAGGGTTACAGGCACTTCACAGGTTTCATTTTCTTATAAACATGACAACCATGTTAATAGGAACTTAACTGCTACAGTTGCAAGAATTTTATTTGTTATAACGCACACAATATGTATAACTGCATTTTGGGATATTCTCATTTACGGAGAATCACATTACTTACAAAATCTCAACATAACAAACTTCTGCAAATCTGGTGACAACTGAACAGATGCCATGCAGTATGGAATGCCTTTCTTCACACACACAGTACTCTAAGAGTACATTTTATTTTTTTATACTGTATATTGTGATACAATTATATAACATAAAACAAAAAGGACACTTTTTAAAATCAATGTTTTATTCAATTCTTCGTGTCTTCTACATGTCTTGAAAACGTGTTCATCATCAGGAAGACCATTTGTACATGCAGTTTTGTATGGTATGTTTCTCTTACACAATTGCATGAAAAACATACCACAAAAAACTGCACGTACAAATTGTCTGCCTGATGGCGAACAAACGAATTTCGAAACATGTAGAAGACACAAAGAATTGAATCAAAACATTAACTTAGTAAGGCGTGCATTTTGTTGGTGTACATTACATTATCGTAACAGCACATTTTGCTTTATTAAGTTATATAAATTGTGACCAACTACATGCGCATCTTGTTACTGCATCATCTCACACAAAGTGTAACCTACACAGTACCTCAGAAGAACAGTCCCCTCATGCGTCGTCCCATCCCCTGTCGGTCATACAGAATGTTAAATTTGTTTACAAACTGATTGATATCATTGCAGCCTTTGGTGATGGTTCCCAAGTATGTCATGAGGCCCACATCATTGCATTGCTGTAAGCAGAACACTAAACTTTAAAATCTCACTTATTTCAATTCACATTTTTTGTACATCCATAGCTCCATCAGTATTTTGTAGCTTCATTTGGCCATAGAACCCTTTTACACTCAAAGATAAACCCCCCCTCCCCCAATAAAATAGTTACACATGAAGCTAAAACACCAGACTACAAGTACAGACAATATACATATATGTTAAAGGAAGATACACAATCAACATGCAGGATGATTCATGAGTTGTGGAGATAACCCCAGGATATGATTCTTAGGTCTTTGCGGTTAAAAATGTTCACATAAATGTGCGAATGTTTTTGAATGGTTATGGAGTTATGACCGCTTGAAACTCAGAATAAAATTTAAGGATTATTGAAAATACATAAAATAAAATAACAACACATCAACTGATAAATTTAACACCTAAATTTAAATTCATAAAAGACACCGCCTTCAGGTACATGCATGCAACATACTACGGGGTCAATAAAGCAGATTACACATTTGTACCTGATGACAGAAAGAGCCCGATAACGAAACATGTCCTTTAAGCAAATGAGAAAACAGAGAACTTACACTGTGTTCACCAGTGAGACAATCAATCTGCCCCCCTTAAAAAGGGACACATATTGGGAAGGTGCAACATCTGAATGTTAAACCCCGAGTTACAGCAATTAATCACCAAGATTTAAGTGGCTAAGCATCATGGAGACAGGACAAAGTCTTAATGAATCTTTAATCTCACAAAGTGACGACCTGTTGTTCTAAGCGTACATTCATTCAATTTCTGTACCTTGATTCAAATCTTGAGCCTTCTTACTATCACCAAGGAACAGAATCCTTCTTGAGAAGCTAATAGTTGTTCAGCTAGTCTATAAAGTAGCCACCTTTTACAGAACATGAAAGTTCTTTATAATTTTCATTACAGGCGTTAACTCGTCCCTATCCTAAGCCAGAATAATTCAGTCCTTGACCTCCCATTCTACTTCTTTCAGATTAATTTTAGGTTTATCCTCCATCTATGCCTAGGTCTTCCAATTTGTCTCTTTCCAATTTATTGCACTATTCCAGCATTTTCCAACAGGGACAAGAAATCCAAGAAAAACATCAGTCAGGACAGCTGCTCTCCAAGCCATGCTTTAAACCTGGAACTGCCTGAATATGAACCAACAAAGTGTTTCACTTGATGGCAACATTTATCTGCAGTTCTTGGTCAACAGGAATGATGAATTCCGTATAAACAAAATACATGAAACAACATGCCAACAATACAAGCTGGGGCCAAGATGATAAACAAACTTACATTGTAGAAGTCGGCGCGAAATCGAGCGCTTTGTAGCACAGGAAGTCTATGACTCAAACTGTATGCTTCTCGGAGGATCTCATGATTTTTGGGCAACTCACCAGCCTGAACAGCTCTCACATACTGCAAAACTAGCTTCACACGGCTGTGAAGCATCTTGATGGCTGAATGCTGCGCTGTGAGGTGCTCGGCAACTGGCAACATGGCAGGCGGTAGAGAGAGAATCAGAATCCACACGTAAGACTGCTAATAAAATGAAAAGATGTTCCATGTGTGCGGGAAACACAACACACATAAGAATAGTCTAGACTGTGGTGTGCACTCATAATGCTTGCTTTGTCTGTGGTCCTCCTTGCAGCGACTACAAACGATGCTGTCATCTTGAATGTGATGATACAATACCCAGTAAAAATTTACCAGCATTTGGGAAAATGTGCTGCCTCTATCTTCAGGGTTGGGGATGGGAAAACAAGTGAGGGGGAGGACTTCCAATTACATTAGTGCACTAGGAATTATGTCCCATACAGATGGCAGAACCATCCCACAAACACACTTGCCTCTTACAGCTCTAAACTAAGGCCACATTGGTAATGGTATCCTGTTCAATTAACATCTATGGTAAGTTTATAAGTTGCTAAGGTTCCTGTGCAGGTCTCAGGTTTTTAACGCGGCGCAGCTGAGGATTCCGTTTCTGCAGGACACAATGCCAAATGACAGTCTCACTGAATGCTGATGTTGCAAGGGAACATGTGGCTTTATCTTCAGAAGTCAAATGGAAGCAATCTGATGTGATGCATCACAACCCAGAAGAAATGAATCCTTAATGAAGGCTGTCAGTCAATATCTCATGTTTAAAAAAAAATACCTTCACAATTCAGTATAACTATCAACACCTTCTTGAAAAGAAACATGTTGTATTACTGCATTTCCATTTTGTGAGGGGCTAGAAACCAGAAGTCTGTATAAGACTGAATGAACACAATGTTTCTTTATCAAATCTTTTTTAAGGTATCTGCCACTTAAGGTGTTAACAATGCTCTGTTCCTTAGAAAACTGGTTCACAAACAGCAAACCAATGTATTAGACTTAACATTAACCAATACTCACCCAGAGAACTCTCCCCAGCCTCATTACTGGACATGCGGGCAACATGATCAACACCGATCCTTTCGGCTTCTTCAGTTGCAAGAGTGTAGTGCAGTTCCACAAACAGCATAGTGGCCTGCCCCACCACTAGGTCGATCACAGACTCGTACATCGTCACAGGCAGCTGATAACAACAGTATGATACAGTGCTTTGAATGACATTCTTCTACTTGCACTCATGTAACTAACACTTCAAAAGAATGTGCCAACTTGTAAGTTGTACTATAACTATGTGTGAAATATTATTTCACACATAGAGGGGGTTTATAGAAACATTAGCTGAAGTTTATCCTGTCAATATAACCTGGCAGAATGAAAAATTATGAATACAAATCAGACGTAACACAGGTAACAGGAATAACACGTGCATTATGGGAAAATTAATTATGAAAGAATCTGTATTATGAAACATCACAGAACTGATGTCTCATGTTGCAGTTACTATGTTGCACTCTTTCAAAGATGTTAATCACACAGCAGGTATTTATCACTTGATTACACAAGAACACTAATGTTTGTATGCTGCATCACATAATGTCACAACACACAAACTCTGTTACATGAATCGTTCCTTTTATTTCGTACATAACGGTCATGATTGACAATCCTCAGGCAGAACACTCTGAAATGCTAATAAAAATACAGAATATTATTACATATTACACAAACACCATTCAAATCATATCAAGATGCCACTAGTAACCACAATTCTAGTTCCACATATATAAAAGAAATGATGTGAGTCTGTGTACTGTGAAGGCTGTTGCATGGATTACATCTAACAACCCACACTGTTAAAGATGAAGCAGCAAAATGATATAATTTGTAGTCTATTATGTAAGATAGCAAATTGTACGAATACTGATGACAACTGACCCAAGCCTCTGCACACTTTATGTAACCACACACAATCACCTACATCATGCCCTACAGTAATGTCAGTGCTTGAATAATACAACTAAAATAGAAAAGAAAAGAAAAGAAAAGAAAATTGGATTTTTTTAGCCAGTGTGATCTGACACACAAAATATGAATTCCGCAGTCATGTTATTTCCTACGTGTTCTGTATGTTGTTTTGGATCAAATTTTTCCCACAACTTAACTCAACGGTTCAACTGTCGCTTCATTTCAGTAGTCATGCTATGCAATGTAAAATCAGATGTGAGAATCATCTTCCATGGTGACTTGGAGAAATTTGGAGGGAAGAAGTCACTGTCTATTGAAGAGGAGGATTTCACAATTTTCCACAGATTGAGAAAATAAATCTAGCCAACTGCCTCACTCCACAGACAGGAATCATAGGAAGCTAAAAGTCATCAACTGGACAAAAGGCTCCCTGCTTCCAAAGGAACCCAAAATAAATCTAGCCAACTGCCTCACTCCACAGACTGGAATCATAGGAAGCTAAAAGTCATCAACTGGACAAAAGGCTCCCTGTTTCCGAAGGAACCCAAAATAAATCCAGCCAACTGCCTCACTCCACAGAC
>Ga0136643_10004413_pt1 | contig 19394 bp, 15 predicted proteins | sample TergutLab28metaG_FD_96883 | JGI IMG/M metagenome (GOLD analysis project Ga0136643, IMG submission 96883) | Labiotermes labralis P1 segment gut microbial communities from Petit-Saut dam, French Guiana - Lab288 P1 (version 3) (version 3) | ecosystem: Host-associated > Arthropoda: Insects >...
CCCCCACACACACACCCACCCACACACACACACCCCACACACACCCACACACACACACACACCCACACACACACACACACACATTTTAACACTATTTTCCAAAAACGTGTCCGACTGCGACTGAAAATATGCATTTTTTCAGCAGGACACTGCAACATCTCAGGCCGCAAACAATTCTATGCGTTATTTATAAATTGTTTACGGTAAGAATAATAAACAGGAGGCATGGCCTTCTCGACTGCCGGCTACAAACTCATGATATTTTTTATTTTTGGGGCAAGCTAAAAGTCAAGGCCTACAGATAATTCTGGCGGTGAAGAGCATTCAATATTCCAAATACGGCGCTTTCAGTCTCACCGACAGAACTTCGACGTGAAGTGAGCAAAGTTTAGTTACACATAATGCGTGTCTGCCATCGCAAGAAAATCACTTCGACGCTAAATATGATTAATAAAACCCTAATATTAACAGCAATGTCTTTAATTAAAACGTGTGAACCTCACACTCAGGGCTGATCGGACTATCGACAATCGCTCCGTTGCCTGCCGACAGCCGAAGCATTCCGAGTGTAGAGTAACGCCCGATATCGGATATACCCCGCTGTATTATTTACTCGTACAGGACTCAGTCTCTCGTGTCAGACAAAAGCCATTATTGTCAGATGGTCTCGCCATGTACTTACACGTACGTTCACCAACAAGAGACGTTCCGGTGAATTTTTAACGGGCCTTCACCACTTAGCATCGCTCAGGGCTGGACTGAGATTTGAGTATCATCAGACAAGTGACAGGGCACTTCATGGCACGATGCTGTTTTACTTCATGTCAAAAAAATGACCATGGGACTGGGTCGGAACGATTATTAGCTACCACTGACCCAGTATCACGGCACTTCTTAGCATGAAGTTAACCGTCGGGATCGGAGGGACCGGACCGGACCGAACCGGATCCCACTGAATGTTGTACACCGCTGTGCTGACTAAAAAGGCATTTCATGACACGAAGTTAAGCACTTGGCATTCTTCGCCTTGTGTATACATTTTAAATATTTAAGCTTAATTATTTTAGGGTCTCAGGACATAGGAACATCGCTGATGGTAAACCCGAATGCGACTTAAAAATACTCTTCCAATTGCATCTCCATTTCCAGTTGCACAGGACGTCTGCAAACATGAGTGACATAAAAATGCATTTTCTTTAGTACGACACAGCAGTCTGTCTAACGTGCAGAATTATTCTTGGAGCGACGGTAGAGTTTACATTTATAGTCGATTAACATGAGTCTGCATATTCATGACTGTTCTTGGCTTCCATTCTTCGCACGCAGGCCCGCGTCTGGTGTGCCCTTGTCAGGTTTGGCCATAAAGTGTTGTGTACAACTTCGCGGGGCAAGGAGGGGATTCATTATTAGCAGACAGAATGAGACCCAAATATCATAAATTAAACTGTAACACTAAAACGCGTAACGACCCTGAAATTATGTAAAACTGTAATTAACCTTTCAAGAAGTTCAAGGAAAGATTTTTGTTCTATGATTCTTTGAAATCCGTCCGAATAATTTCACAATAAACACTTCCTGACAAGACAACTTATTTTAAATTGTTTTGTTGTTAGCTGATGTGTAACCTGATATACCCTTTAAAGTAGAAACCAGCCTGTAACGCTTCGAACGACCTCACACGTGTATCAGTTTTGCGTCATATAGCAAGTTCCTATCACACATCCCGTTAACCTGATTTGTCCCACATAGTGACCTGGAATATGTAAAAATAGTCTTGTACCATAACCTTGATATCAGACATACTGCTTACAAACGGAACAAGAGGGAGAAGTTGCACTTTATGACAAAGAGGCAGACAAGAACAAAGATTGAAAGAAAATTCGAGTACACACATTTTTAAAGCGTTTTTTTAAATTTTGCCCAACTCACTGACACTCCAAAACTTACTTTTGATGTTTGTGAGACCGTGCATCGTTAGAACAACGATGTAATCAACCAACAACATGCAGCGATTTTCGTTTATTGATATTTTTATTGATATATTTGAACCTGCTCTACATGTTTCGGGCGACAAACTCGCCCATCTTCAGGAGCACTTTTTGACTGTATATACAGCTTTGGTACAACGCGCCGATATTGCTGCCGACCGGTGACAAGGTTGAGTTCCTTGGTTCAGTACAATGCACCGATAATGCTGCCGACCGGTGACAAGGTTGAATTCCTTGGTACATTGCACCGGTTGGCAGCAATATCGGTGCATTGTACCAAACCTGTATATACAGTCAAAAGTGCTCCTGAAGATGGGCGAGTTTGTCGCCCGAAACACGTAGAGCAGGTTCATATAGATCAATAAAAAGATCAATAAACGAAAATTGTTGTATCTTTTTTATTGTTTAGGTCGTTACTCCATACTTACTCCGTGGAGCGGAGTTCCTCTTGAAAAGTTAACCGGTTCTCAGCTAGTCGAGAAACAAATCTCACTGATATTGAAGTTAATTTATTACAAATTCCAAACCTATTATATCAGACTTAACCGCAGTACAGTTTAGCGCAATGCGTAACCAAACCGAATGAAGTTAGCAGTCTGGGAGTAAAACATCCGCCGTTAACAAAGCGGTCCTGAGTCACTTCCATCGACCTTCGAACGTTAGAGTCCATCATCGTAAGATCCACATTAATGTCACCTTCCATATTCCTAGCAGACGCTCGTTACAAAATGTTTTTCTACTAAAATTCTGCACGCATTTGTCTTTCGCATCAACAACGCTGTCAACTGCGAGGGCTGTACAACTAGTGCGGTAGTTGGAGCACTGATAAAGTAATACTGACAGGGTAAAATCGCAGTGCTCGGAGGAAAAAAAAATCTCTCCCAGTGCCACTCTTTGCACCGTAAATCTCACATGGGCTGTTCTGGATTCGAACCCAGGCGTCCGTCATGAGGGGCCGCGGACTAGCCGCCCGACCCATGGCTCGGACTGCTGCTAACAAATACACAAGAACATACGCATAATTCCAACTACTAACATCGCAGACATCTACGAGAACGCAGTGGGTTTTAATGCGTCAGGCGCAGTCTGAAATAATATATCACGTGCTGTTTGATCCGCTTTCACCAAATATAAGATCAGCGAAAAACAAGGTCGCTCAACGAAAATAAATCTGAGGGTAAGTACAACATTTTAGGGTCACCTGCTGAATTTGAAGGGAAAAATCCGCCGAGTTATTTTTGTGTTCCGTGCTGGTTTTTCGAGGCCGCGTTCGGGCGGATGGACGGGCTCTGATGTGCGCAAGCAGTTAAGTAGCCGAAGGTCGGCAGGCAGGCACTGGTGCGCTCGCGCTCTGCTGTCATCCGACCGAGTTGAAGGGGGCTTCGAGTTGAACTTGATCATGAAAAGGTCAAAGGTCGAGATTCCGGGAATAGATCATACGGTAGGAGCGACAATGTAGGGGGTTAGACGGTGCGGGGCACATGTTGCCACCTACATAAATACAGTGCATCCAGCATTCCAAGAAGGAGCGGCCACAGCTGTAAACGTGTTAGCTGCATGACGAAATAAGTGCCAGTCTCTTTGTGCAACTAATTATTGTGTCACCGAGGACAAGGCGAACTTCAGGTTCTAGGCAAGTTTCCAAAGATGATATGCGGGTCCCGGTTGTGGTGTGGCTCTCCGGCTTTCCTCGGAAATCTCTCCCGTCTTGTCTCCCGTATATCACATCCGAGACGCACTTTCATAGCAGGTCCACCATCATGTCCGCAGTCCCTGCTTATCCTGTTAATGTGCTGTAGCCTGCTCTCCTATGCTCTCATGTACCTCCTCTAACACAGTTTATTAGAATTCCGAGCGTAACTCATAATGCTTACTTCTCTGTTGCATAGATATGGATGTCTACATCAACATCTTCGTCGTCGTCATCAATATTACTGTTTGAAGGGACAGGTTTCTTCAGTTGCCAGAGAGTTGATTTTCCAGTTCTTCAGTTGGTTGCGCTACAGTTACCTCAACGTAAGCTGCGCAGTCCAGTTCCACGAGTTGGACAACGTCACTCCTTGGAAGTCGCTGTAGCGTCGCGGTTTCCAGTTCCCTAGGAGCACGGCTGCCCGTATAGACTGAACTCAATCAGCGGGAATTGACAGCTATTTGTCCCAATCTTTTATTTTCAAGGACCGTAATGGTTAAAATTTGCCCAGTGCACATCAGCTTCTTAAGTTATGTGCCTTACACGAGAAAAGCTTCAATTTGACGCAGTACTTGTAATTAATGTTGTTTGTGGCGGGAGGGGGGAGGGAAGGGGTTCAAAACTTGTTCATCCTCTGTGGACATCATAGGACCTACGAGAACCTACTCGAAACCTCAGAGACATCATATACTGTATATACATCGTCAGATCATTGTGTAAAATATTTCTTCCGCCGAGGTGTGCATCAGCGGCAAATCTGCTTTTCAGATATACTGATGTCTTCTTTAAAACAAGCTATTTCAGTCCGTCAGATCTTGTATTAGTTTTTAATTTCATCACAGATTTTAAAGTGTAATCATATAACGAAAATGTTTTTGTCACTGCTTTCTTCGCTAATGCTTTTGGCGCGTTTTCGTGTGTTTTTTCTTGTCACTAGGTCGTTCACGTGCGATGTACTGAACAGGAACTGACCTGAAGTGAACTGAGTTACTACTGAAAGCACAATTTCTGTCCACTATGTTAAGATTTTCAAACTCAATCTTCAAAATTCTCACCGTAGCCATATTTTAACTTAAAATGTTGTACAATCTTAAGCTATTTTATGGTCCATCTACGTATTAAATTCTACACAACAAATTCAGATATTAGCTGGAACAACGGTACATTCTTGTCTCATAAAATATACTGATTTCAGTTAATGCATGTGTATTACTGAACGGTTATACGAAAGGCCTTGCAGTGTTTATTTTGTATCAGAGGCCAATTCACACTGCTATTATTGCCCATGCTATAACTTATAGCAATGTATCTCCGTTCGTTAATGCACCTACCTGTCACACGTTAATTGTGTTAAATATTGACGGTTTGCTGACCGTGCATCTCAGTAATTAACCAAACTTGATGCACAAAATTTTGTTTTACAATAAGTTTATTTCATGCCTCTACATGTTTCGAGCACATGTGCTCATCATCAGCAGGTCAAAATTGCATTACACCGCCTCTCGTATCATCACACCTATAGGCAATTTTGACCTGCTGATGATGAGCACATGTGCTCGAAACATGTAGAGGCATGAAATAAACTTATTGTAAAACAAAATTTTGTGCACCAAGTTCGGTTAATTACTGATATAAATATGTTAAATAATTTAAAATAAAAATTTTTTAACAACGAGCCCTGTGCTTTATAATACCTAAGTACAGTTAGATAAGATGTTAATAAAAATCCAACCAGATGCAACAGTATGCAGATTTTTATTTACTACAAAGTCACTTTGTGACTTTGTAGTAAATAAATATCTGCATACTGCTGCATCTGGTTGGGTCTTTATTAACATTGAATTACGATGCACGGAACCATGAGCTTAAAAGTTAGAATAAGAGTTTCAGAACTTGTCTTATGTGCTTACCGAACACGAGATGTTCTGTTCCAGCATCACTGCTGCGTCTCCTGAAAAAAGGAAGGCGTTCTTTTATTACAGAGCCAACAAGCAATTCATTTACGGTCAGGTTTTGCTTAGCAAATTCAAGTAGTGGAAGAGGAAATTTTAAAGAGTACTAAAGAGCGTGTCACATTTAACAAAATTAAAAATGAATCTATGTGAGATCAGGTAAACATTTATTCAGTGAAAGAAATGATAGGCGATTAAAGACAAAAAAAGTCTAATATATTTTAAGAGAATTTAAAATATTCCTACTCCCTAAACTTAAGAGTTCAATACAAACCAAAAATTTTACAGGTACGAGAGCTAGGGAGATTATTCACAATATGATTTGACGCTAATTTTTAGAAGGTATAGTTCTCGTGTTTCTAACAGACGAAATTATTCAATTTTTGCCACATTTCGATGGTGACTGTTGAAGACGCTGTTAATGAAATGGAACAAAGAAGGAAGGTACGGCTTGCTTATATTAGACAGACTTGCATTATGCACCTTTAGGGTGTAAGAAATTGCGTGTTGTTGGTGCAACTGACTGCTTCCCCTCGTCATATTTCTTGTGCTATTCATTGAAAGAGACATACAAAAAAAAAAAAATGGTGCCTCCAAGCCCAAGGAATCTGTGCATCTAGGATCAGAGGTACAGTCAGAACACAAGACCTACGCGTAACTTTGTCTACTTTGAGATACTGAATTATTGTTTGCGGGGTCCAAGGTATGGGCGGAATAAGTACACTGTTAGCGTACAGCGTGTTCACTGTAATAGCAAAATTGGTACTGCGCCATTACGCAGTCGGATACATTCATAATAAGGAGTGACGACTTTCCATGCGTGTCGGAACGCAAATGCTACGTCAAGTTACAGTTTGTACTGATGTGTGCATTTCGTGTTAACTGAATATATCAGACAAGTTTATCACTTTTTAAATTTTAATTAATATTCTCTAATAATTAAAGTTTTAATTATTAATATATATAGGCGTACATACGTAGGATCAATGTTGAAATGGCCAGCCTTTGTTTGGGGGGGGGGGGGGGACAAATGCCCCTCCAATATTTATTGGAGGGGCATTTGCCCCATGTCTGCTACTGAGCTGAAGCCGGTAAAATAAAAAATGTAAATAGCTTCTGAACGATAATTTGCATGGCGTAAAGACACAAACAATGAAAAAGTTGTGTTCAAATGAATCATATCCTGCTTCGTAAATGAAATTTCCTAATACCCGTAGTCGATTTTGACCAAACTTTCCCAGTGTTATTAGACAAGTTAACGTCTATGACCAACATATCTCGTATATAGAGGGACAGGCCTACGAGAGTAACAATCTGTAATGGAAAAGTATGCTTATACAACATGTATAACCCCTTGAATTATGTGGCCCTGAAGATGGCTCAATCAGAACCGAAATATGTCGGAGAAATAATAATGTAATGGGCCTTAGGAACAGCTGAGACGTTACACAATCTAATTAATTTGAAGAAAAAAAAAAGTATTGGTTCAGATTTGCTGACACATCACCACAGACTGACTAAGGACGAGACGCGGAACACTGAACTGCATGAGTACGACAGTCCGTGGGTGAGAGTTCTGAAGGTAAGGCTACTGCCCAGACCTCGGCATTACGAGGTGAGTGGTGGGGCATTTTTATTTCCGGGGAAAGTGCGAACAACAGCCAACGGCTACGAATTTGGGTAAGTTCCAAGGTCGCTCACCACAAGGTAAAGATATCCAGCCGGTATCGAACCCTGGCCATCCAGTTTGGTGTAAGTTGTCTCAAACAGCCCAGCTACGTCAACTTCCACTGATGATGAACGCTAAAAGCTACAGCCTAATTGCTTATTTCTTACATTACACAGACTTGACTGGCAAGCTGGCTATTCATCTCCTCCCTGTCAACTGATACTCACTACCGAGGCATTTTGTCAGAGGGATAAGAGGTTCTGACGGACTTCATTATGGGGGGTCGATTTCTTCCAAGATGTAACTTCGTACAGCTTGGCCGATATGTACCAATGATTTGGAGGATCGTGTCTACCAATTTGGGCCGAGTCGCAGACGAGAGCATTGTTCTGAGAGTTCCCAACGATATAGGTTGTTACCGTAAGCAGACGCCCACACATAATGTTACATTGTTATCAACCGCTGTAATATCACGTCGGGCAGGATGGCGCAGTCAGTATAGCGACTCGCTACGAGCCAGACGGTCCGGGAATCGGATCCCGGTGGGGGCGAGATTGTCCGCACCCTTCCATACTGTCCCTGGGGTCCATCCAGCCTCCTATACAATGGATCCTGGGTCATTTCGGGGTTAAGCGGCTGGGTGTGGCGTTGACCACCCACACCCATCTAGCGCCGAGGTTAAAGAAAGAGTAGAGCTATACCTCTACTCCCCCTCTGGGCCTTCGTGGCTTGTTATAGATTGAAATTTACCTTTTCAGCCTTTATTGTAATGTTAGACGATTGTTGCGTGTCACCGAGAAAACGACACTTTAGACACGTGTTCAGAGCGTCTCCGTTTTAAAACGTGTTTCCTGAACGGTTTAACACATTTCACGTGGCACAGCGGTGGATTAAACTCACAGTAGGCTATACACACGTAACGCTTGTTTTGCGCCCTTCTGCATTAACGGCCCTCGCCAATATGCATCACTTCTAAATTTACGCCCTCTCATTTCGACTTATCGCCCTTTGACTAGCTGCGCTCTACTACGCTAAAGCCTGCCCATTCTGTTACTTATTACGAAAATATCACTTTTGGTTTACGCGTTTTTTATTTACGCCCCCTCCCACGAGGACGCAACTATTGCGTAAAACAACCGCTTGGTGCATCAGGCTTGGCTAGACAAGTAAGGAAGGACAGCAAACCGAACTTTTGGAAGTGACTACGCTCAGAAGTAAATTTGCAGTTTTAAGAGAGAGATGTGTTTGAATTTTCCCATTAGCAGGCTGATGGGATTGTTTGCACACAAACGCCATTTACGCTGAATTTTGCTAGTTCAGTAGTTGCGCTGTTTGAAGATGTTTATTACATTAATTTTAGCCAGACGGAAGGCCGGGCTGTTTGTGTTACGTGATTGTGCACAACGCTTTACGAGGCAGCCATTGAAACAAAACATGGGCCGTAAAGTCAAGCAACTCCACGGGGCAGTGTTCTTACGAAACTAATAGCTACGTCTCTAGTCAAGGAATTCTCCGCAGTTTGTGGAAACCCGAAATCTCGTTACCGTGTCCACAGCAGCTTGACACTTGTTCCTATCCTTAATCAGAAGAATATAGTCTACGTACTTCAATCTGCTTTGTTGAAAATCCGTTGTGATATTATCCTCTCATCTACTCTTAAATGACGAAGCGGTATATCTACTTCAGGTTTCCCCAGTAAACTACTGTACGCATTTCTGTTCTCCCCATGAGTGTCACATGCTCATCCCAATTCTTACTCCCTCTTCTTGATTTGGCTAAAAAGTCACTTTTATTTACATTCAAAAACAGTGTAACAAAACGAGAGGCTTTCTAAAGTGTTATGACCTCAACTCCTGAATTTAATGTTTGCCATCCCGAAGTGTTTAACACTTACATAAATATACAATGACGTATCAGTCAAACATAACAAAACTTTATTATGTTTATTATTGTATTAGGGCGACATGTTTCGATTCTTACAGAATCATCTTCATGCCCTTCTAACAATACAGATCCTTACTTAGCAATGTTTAAAATGCGCTGTGGGATCCCAAACGCTTACACTCTTGATAAAACTATGTACAAAATGCATGTGTCGTTATGTTCTTATTATACAATCAGGATATTTATTTCTAAAACTTTAACCGGTACATATGAAGGACGTTACACGTATGTATTTGAGATGTGTTGTTATAGAACTTTGGGTATTGTTGTTATTTATAAAATATGTATACAAGCGTTAAAATGTCAAAAACAATAAAAACCATGCATTAATGTTGCGCTTGTTAAGTGATATCTTCCCTATGTTGATATTATATTCTTGACGAACGTTTAGGCTCTTGTCTCCAGTATTGGGTGGTTTGATTTCTATAATGACAGTGAAGGCGTATTGATGTCATTTATTTCACGAAGTTTATTGTTCTTGTGCAACTTGTCGCTCATATATGCTATGTGGTCTTTGTCACGTTGTATACCAAAAGAAATTCCTGTTCGTTTGAAGAGAGAGAAAACCAACAAGATGCTACAATCAGATGTTTATTATCAACTTCTGTCTCAACATGTTTCGGGCATCAATATGCCCATCTTCAGGAGAACAAAGACCGTGTGTTACTGCGTATGGTGTACTGCGCTGGTTCTGCTGGATGTGGTTGGTAGCGGTTGTGGGGCGCTGCGTTGTAGGCTACAACGCAGCGCCCCACAACCGCTACCAACCACATCCAGCAGAACCAGCGCTGTGTACCTACGCACTAACACACGGTCTTTGTTCTTCTGAAGATGGGCGTAATGATACCCGAAACATGTTGAGACAGAAGTTGACAATAAACATCTGATTGTTGCATCTTGTTGGTTTTCTCTCTCACTTCACACTTTGCTCACGATGCACGGTCACAGGAAACTAAATCCTGCTCGTTGTTATATGCTGTGGAGGAGTTCCGGCGATAAAGAGTTTCAGAGCAGGGTGTCGTTCTAAACGGTTACAGAAATGCACGTAATTCCAAAGCCGTTAACGCTTCACCCTCAAACCGATTTACACGGTCACCCTTTGTACCTTGTTTGTGCCGACGTGCTGTCTGGTAGGAGAACTTTCGGCAGACGGTTTGTGGTTCATCGAATCTGAGTTTTAGTTATTTTTCTTTTTTACTTGTCAATTTATTTATTCATTTATTCTTGATATAAAAGGCGTGTTGTTATCCAGTTAAATAACTAAATCATTTTCCAGTAAAACACCACAGTCACGCCACTTGCACTCCCTCACTCACAACTCGTCTCTTATGCGACTGCTTTCTCACTGGACTGCTTGTGTCCGTTATCTGCTGCTAACTGTTTCCTCGTTTAAATCTCTCTGTACACAACCCCTCCTACCTGCCACCAACGGTTCTTCAACATAGGTTGAGAGTTCGAACTTACAACGTATGGCTATGAACCGTCCGTAACTGATGCCAGTAAACCTAATAAACAAATATACTAAAAATGTACGGCTACACCGAGAAGTCGGAAATAAACGCCCTGTATATTCTTAACATTTCTATTGATGTAAAATACTTCATGACATCCCTTTAAAAACTTTTTGTCAAGTATTGTCATAAAAATAAAATTGTAATCATAGCTGCTGTATCTTCCCGTGGATCAACATATATACTGCGCAAAATATCTATAAAGTGATATCACTGCCGTAATCACTTCGAACATATTGGCAGTTCAATATCTCGAGTCAAAGACCAGGCAAGACAAAGAAGAATAATATATTTTGTACCAGTGAAGTAATATCCGGAATTTTGTCAGGATATAAAGCCGAATCTTTGCTAAGTAAGATGTCAGTGCGGCAGCTTACAGTAGTGGAAGACGTGAGACAGCATTACGTGTGAAAGAAAATACAGAGAGAATTTTCAATAACAATAAAACCTAGTTTGTGTGACAGCCGTTATACAAACAAATCCCCTTCTTAGATGCTCGAAAGAAAGTTTATCGCACCACTTTGCTTGGAGAGAAGAGCTTCCTTTCTAAGGCGTGTAACGAGTTTATCATAATATCGAGATTAAAGGGGATGAAAACTGTAAGTTGTAGACATCTTAGAGTTAACTGACGCGTTCTTGGGTTCCATAAAGACGCTTCTTTTTTTTTGCCAAAATAGGCCAGGCCCATTTTAAAACCGTTCTGGACCCAATGTAAAATCGAATTTCGAAGTCCCCCCTATTCGTGGTCAGCTGATTACGCACAGAGATCGGTGTAAGGATTTATATACAAAACATGTTCGAAACAAAATCCGAAATGCAACCAGCCTTTTCGTCACCGCGCCCCCGACCGACCGTTGGAGGCCCCCAAGAAGCGTCACGGATTATGACAGGGTTAAATATGCACTGAGAGATATTACAGAGCGTCCAGTGAGACTTCTGCCCAACACCTTTACATCATCACCTGTACCACTATTAGCACCACAAACACCACCACGCCCTTTCCTATGTACTTCTGCTGCTGCTGCTGCTGCTGCTGCTGCTGCTACTGCTATCACCATCATCACCAACCCCACCAATAATAATAATAATAATAATAATAATAATGTATGTTAATAGACGTTGCAATCTCAGGAGACAGAAATTCGATTACAAAAGAAGCCGAGACGATTCTAAAATATAAAGACCTTACAATAGAAATACAGCTTATGTGGAATGTGAAAACAAAGTTGATACCAGTAATAATAGGGGCGACTGGGACTATTTAAAAGTCATTTAGAAAATACGTGAGCAACATACCAGGAAAACAAGAAGTCAAGGAACTACAGAAAACAGCCATATTGGGCACTGCACACATACTTCGGAAAGTACTAGTGTAAAAATACAATAGATTTAACACTGAAACTAATGACATAAGCACCATGAATAGTAACAACAGAATAGCTGCAACACTGTATTCCTTAGGGACAGAGTTTGTCTCAGGAATATAAGTATAAATACCCTGCATAAAGGAGATTATTATTATTATTATTATAAATAACTCGACTCTAGAACCAAGAATTTAAAAAGACAACTATAGTATGCAAAAGACATGACATGCCACTCCGAGTCAGAAGAATCTGATGGTTCCTGTAACACGCCATAAAAATGAAATGCAGCCGATAGATAAATAGAAAACCAAGGTTTACTTATTACGTACACCGTCTGTGCAACGCGGAAGTCAAGATGATAAGAATAACCACACGCATATGTGTCTGAAAGCCGGTAAATGTCCTCAGTGTGGGTCTGCAGAAGACGGCCATTCAGGAAACGTGATTATCGAACACTCTGTAAACTTCGTAAACCTAATGGTCAAGGTTTGAGTATGGATACAATTTAATGCGTTGTGCAAATGAAAATGTAGCATTGGACTTAAGGCTGTCCCGCGATACTGTTACACATTCAGGTCCTGGTATGTGATGCAATGTCGACTGGTAAGCAGTCACCGACGTTTCGGCAGAAAATTGTAGGGGAAATTCGCCTAATATGGGGAGGTTTTTTTTAAATTGCTATTAAACTGAGGAAAATGTTGTAAAACGTTTCAAAACACAATTAAAACTTAATTTGATTAATGAAGAGACAGTTGCTATATAAATATCATATATTATGAAAAGAAAAACGGGTGTAAAATTCGTTTCCGTAAAAGCTTCATCTCCCCAAATTAGGCGCACACGTGTTCCTAATTTGGGGAGGTGAGTGCGCCTAATGTGGTGAGGTGAATAATTTTCACAGAAAGCACAAGAAATAGCTACAAAATACCAAAAATACAAATACAAAATAAGAAAAAAACTTGTTTATCCCTGACAAGGCTCACAAACAAAATCTTCCTCCATACCATCACAAAGTGTGTGCACCCATCTGAAACATTTCGCACATCGTATCTAGTCTTCTCCATTGTGGTCTTCAGAGAAACGACCAGTACAGAACACACAGCGTCCTGTTCATCTTCTTCCGTCGAATCTTGATCGAAAGGAACAGCTAGGTCATTTTGAACGAAGTCATCCCGTTGTGTATTGATTCTATATATTCACTTTATTAATATTTCAGTCAACACAACTATATAATAAAAGCATAGGTTAAAGCGACATGTTTCGACTTAAAAAGTTATCGTCAGGCTAAACTAAGTTCTTTACAATGTAAATAACTTCCTGGTTCTTAGCTTAGCCTGACGATGACTTTTTAAGTCGAAACATGTCGCTTTAACCTATGCTTTTATTATATAGTTGTGTTGACTGAAATATGTGTTGATAGAGTGAATATATATCTAGGTCAGTGTCCGAATCTGATGGAGTGTCAGACGGAGTTTGATCCCGGCAAACCCTTCTCTTCCGTCTTTTTGAAAGATCAAGAACAGCATTCGACTCAGGCCGACTGGTTTTGGATTTAGTGGCCTGTTTTATATTCTTTTTCTGAGTTGCCTCAACAAATTTTTTTAGGTGAACTCGTTATTTTATTTGCTGTTCCACCACGAGGATTCGGCTTTAGGTTCAGACTTGGCACAGCGCTGATATCTGATGATCGGTGAGCCTCAGCAGAAGTGAACGGCGAAAAATTAGCAGAACTGAATGATGGCTGATCGCTGGTCTTCACCAAAGCAAGATGGTTCACAGGATCAGCTTGTGTGTCCTCTGAGGCTAGAGGGAAATCGTGTGGTCTGAAGATGTTCTTGTCACAAGGAAAGAGGCCTGTCGCCCGGAAGCCCTTAGCCGCTGTTTCTCCTGTTGCAGCTCGCTTGTATGCATTTCCGAATAGTTCGCCGATTTGGTAGACGGTGACGACTCGCCCTGGGTGTGAACGTAGTCATTTTTCAATTTCTTGGCAGTAGAATGTTTTCAGGAGCTCCATGAAAGCTTTATCCAAGGATTACATTTTGTGGTTGCTGTGAGATGGGAGGCAAATTATGTCAACATGATTCTATCGGGCTAAAGTAATGACCTCCAGGTTCATTGTGTGTGGATAGTGCCTGTTCGGTACTAAGATAACAGGATCTTCTTTTGTCGGCTTTGTATGTTTGATGAAATGAAGGAACCACTGGGAAAAATATCTCGCTCTGTAACCACCCCGAGGAATGGCACGCGTGGATTGATCCAGGCGGTGTGCCATTCATCAGTTCTTCTTTCATATTTTTTCTTGGAAATACAAGTAACGGGGGAATGAAGTGTCCAGTTGGACTCATACAGTTGGCGACTGTCACAAGAGATCCCCGTTCTTCGGATTGAACAGAAGACATCTGACGCTTGCCTTTCATTCCTCATATTTTCGTGTGTTTCTGCTGTACAGTAGTGATGTCGGTTTCGTCGCAATTGTAAAATCTTGCAGGATTGTGTTTAATGGTGTCCATTGCAGGTTCGTGGATTTAAAAAAACTGAGCTGCTGATTCAGGAGTGAAACCCCTCGCTCTTGAGAGTGAAAGACCTTCAGGATTTCTAACTGAAATTTGTGGATGACGACGTAGGAAATTTTTCAACCACTTCCTTCCAGCCTTTTCATTTCTCTTGCCAAATTTGTTTTTAATTCTGTTTCTTACAGCAAGTTGGTAAGCGAGACGCATGACGTCTGCCATTCTCAAGCCAAAAAAAATATTTCCATCAAAAGACAGTGCTCAGCCAGACCATTTCCTGCTTCACAAGGAAGAACTTGCTTCCTACCCAGTTTTGTTTTTACTGTTTCACTTGAGCTTTTCTGTCGGTCTTTAACATAACGCTCCAGTGTTTGTGGTACGTTGAAAATTCTGGATGCTTTGTAGCTGCCCATTTCCTTGTTCCTCGTAGTCTCAATAGCTGCCTTCATTCTTTCGGGGTCCCATTTTTTCCTTTGAGCCATCTGTAATATTATATAACCCAGAAGCAATAACTCACAAGATACTGACTTCCTAATATGGGGAGCCCCATATAAGGCCCTTCAAACCTCCCCATAATAGGCGCAAACAGGTGCTCGAAAAAAAGGGTGAATACAACAGAAGGACATGAAATTGTACATGTGAAACAAAGCTAAGGTTTAAGATTGCACTTAACAGAGAACTGAGCACCACACTAATTCAGAAAAATAGATTACCTTCAACGGCTCATGAGTCACAGTTTAGCGATAAGCAAACATTTCATAGCGCACCAAAACAAAGACGTTCAGTCAGTACCGAAGTTCTGAACAGCTGACCTTTTATACTTTGATTGTAAAGAACAGCCTCATGTGCTTGATCATTTACATTCTTAAGCAGGCAGCGCAGCACCTCCTGGTATGAAATAATGCACCTCCCCATATTAAGAAACCTCCCCATATTAGTCGACATTCCCCTAAATCAAAAGCAGCAGGACCTGTCGAAACGTCGGATGATATCTGCTACTCGACATGACAAAATACTCCGTAAGAAACGTCAGTAACTAACGGTGTAGTAAACCGAACGGTAACCTGAGCACCTCTACATAAAGATTCTCGGGTGTCGGACAGGGCGACCGACCTCACACCTACAGCCAGGCGAAAGACCCAGCGGTGTCCATTGTGTATGAAGCAAAGTGAAACTCATGTCTTTGCGAAGGCTGGGGGAAGTTGTATCCCTCGACTTGTAAACAGCGCTCCCGCAAAGTACCCTCAGCATTTGCTGCAATGATTTACTACGCACAGAGGGTCTCTTTTTTGGGGGCTTGCTTCGTTGTCTTGATGAAAGGTGGGATTTCTCCGAGTAATTTTCAAATGAACTGAAATGAGACTGTGTGGGGTCCGTTACCACTACGTCCTGGTCCTGAGAACGAATCAAGCTTTATCTAACGCATTCCATGCAAGTGCCTTTCAATACTACCTTAAGAATGGTGAAAAAGTTAGGCCTAAAGAGGCTCACAGCCTTCCTGAAATCTCCTTATTCAGACTTTAGAAAATCGACTAAAAGAAATGTCCTGTCACATTACGCATTTTCCCTCGTTTCAATTAAATTCACTGTCAGTCTGCTACTGTATGATTCAAACATGATGGCGGGCGATTGACGGCTTCTGCCGCCAACAGCAGCAGAGTTACGCGATGTCCCGTTATAGCTAAACTTATCATTTGGCTAAAACTTTATTATCCAACTAATGCACAATATATAATATGTAGACACAAAATTATAAAATATTTAAAAGTGCTCCAACATGTTTCGGATCACAGAGGATCCATCATCAGGTAGCCTTGTACAGTGCTTGGCTAAAAATTATAAGAATGATTCTATCGTGTCCGTTGACATGGACAAGGTCGGTGTTATGGCAGCATATTGTGATCCGTTGTGCGTGTGTAGTTCACTGTATATGAAGGAACACATGTATAGTGAACTACACACACGCATAACGGGTCAGAATATGCTGCCATAACACCGACCACGTCCATGTTAACGGACACGATAGAACCATATTTGTAATTTTAACCAAGCACTGTACAAGGCTCCCTGATGATGGATCGTCTGTGTTCCGAAATATGTTGGAGCGCTTTTAAATATTTTATAATTTTAATTTATCTAAATATTATAAATTGTGCATAAGTTGGATAATAAAGCGTTAAATTATCATCGATGCATGGTGCAAACATGAAGATTATCATTTGGCCCTGCCTCTTCCACGGCCGACACAAATTGATCAAGAGTACGTCTCTTGGACTTGGCAACACTGTACAGAATTCAGCAATTCTTCATCTCTGTCTCGAATTAATCAAATATCTTAGAAAGTAAGCGTTATGTTTGTCTAACGCTGGAGCCTCATTCATCAGGTTTTAAGTGCACTGTAAACTTCAATTGCCATTTAAAAATTTAATGTACTTTTTGAACTGCGATAGAAGTGAAGTAAAAAAAGGTAAAGCAGTCCCGTTACAGGCCTGGAGTGGCCCAGAGGGTTCCAGGAAGTTAAGGTACCCAGATTACATGACAACGGCACAGGATGGTGTTCAGGTTATCAGCCTTAGGCACCGGCCGCCTTTACCCCCCAGGAAACGCTCCTGGTTCTCATTTCTGTTAGAGACTGAGTCGACCCCAGGGCCACAGTGCGACAGAAGTGTTGTAGCAGTAGCCAAGACGCACTGACAATGACTGGTTTAAATCTCACCACATGGTAGTACTTCCTACAGTTCAAATAACATCCGACCGCCTTCTTATGTGAATCTCAGAATAGCATAATTTAAGACACCCCGTAAAATACATTACAGTTATCAGTTGTACTAACATTATTTCAGGTTTAATGGGATGTCGCCAAGTGCGCAATCAGACGCAGTAAACCTACCTATGGAAGGCGATGATCGTTAACTGTGTCATATTGTTTCGTGTCAAATTTACGTTTTCTATTCAAAAAGTGCTTGTGCTGGACGCACGTCCCATTAAGATCACGTGACGACAGCGTGGTTAGTGTCCGTAGTTTATCAACCTGACAGGGTCCAGTTGCTATTTTGCATTCGTTTCGATCTTTACCCTTTGTCGAGTGAAAGCAACTGTTTGATCCAAAGAAATTGGACACCGCCGGGTTTTAAATGTAATTAACAGAATGTCATATTTGTGTGAAGTTTTGTTACAAAATGAGGAAAACTGCTAGGGAAATTTACGACTTGGTAAATGGCACATGGTGGTGAGGCACAAAGCCACTCAAGAGCGTCGTGAAGGTACACAGGTTTTAAAAGAGGCCCAGAATTGTGGGAAGGGACCATCATCCCCCCCCCCCCCTTAACTTCAGTAACTGATCAAGATCAACATAGCTAATGCCTTGGTGCGTTCAAATAGCCGATAACAGTACTATAAATGGTGGAAGACAGAACATCCGCAGGGTCGTGTTTCACATTTTAAATGAAAATTTGGGCATAGGACGTTTCTTCACAAAATTCATTCCACGGCTAACAATGAAAAACGAGAACCAGCCGAATAATAGCAGAGACCTTTTGCAGCAAGCTGAATCGAGGGAGAACTGCATGAATTTAATCATTACTAGGTGGTTCCACAGCCACCCTACAGCCCTGACGTCACTCCAGCGGTTCCACTGCCACCCTAGAGACCTGATGTCACTGCAGTGTTACGACAGCCACCCTGCAGCCCTGACGTCAATCCAGGGATTCCACAACCCTACAGGCCTGACGTTTCTCCAGTGGTTCCACAGCCACCCTACAGACCTAACTTCAATCGAGGGGTTCCACAACCCTACAAGTCTGACGTCACCCTAGTGGTTCCACGGCCACCCTACAGTCCCAACGTCAATCCAGGGGTTCCACAACCATACAGGCCTAACGTCACCCAGTGGTTGACGACATTCTAGTGGATCCACAGTCATTTTACAGTCTTGACGTCACTCCACTTGTTCCACTGCCGCTTCATGGCCCTGACGTCGCTCCAACAGACCAACGTCGATTTAAATCAGCAGAATAAATTAGAAAGAGAGCAGGTAATGAGCTCTTCGCTCTTTTGGGTTGCTACACAGCGTACATTGGCAGTTACGGACGTTTCGGAGACAACCTATGAGTCCCATCTACAAGGACCTTCCCCTTGAAACGGGACAGTTAGGTTGTCCCGCAGAGTCGGTAACTACCAAATCTACGCTGCATAACAACCCAGAAAAGCGAAAATTCATTTACACCGCGGCGGAAGCCTGAAACCACAAACGAGCAACTAAACCATAAAATTTTCCGATCGTATGTGAAATGCCGAAAAATTCGAAATGCCTATGGAATCGAGGTAATAATTTTGTTGGTGAGTGCTTCGAAGGAGGCAATGTTGAATAAAAAGTATGTGGCAAATACTGTGTTTTACTTAATCAGTCGCAGAACTTCCTGAGAAGACCTTGTAGCCTATATAAACTGTCCTTATCAGCTGATAGCCTTGACACGTACACCATTGCGCGCACTGCATCAGCCTTCGGCTATTTCCTGGTTACATATCGGGGGCTGGGCATGTGGCGCGTATGGGTGAGGAGAGGGGGGTGTATAGGGTCTTGGTGGGGAAACCGGAGGGAAAGAACCAATGGGGAGACCTAGGCGTAGATAGGTGGATAATATTAGGACGGATCTCCAGGAGGTGGGATGTGGGTATATGGACTGGATTGGGCTGGCCCAGGATAGGGATGGGTGGCAGAGGCTTGTGAGTGCAGTAATGAACCTTCGGGTTCCGTGAAATGC
>Ga0136643_10004415_pt1 | contig 19392 bp, 10 predicted proteins | sample TergutLab28metaG_FD_96883 | JGI IMG/M metagenome (GOLD analysis project Ga0136643, IMG submission 96883) | Labiotermes labralis P1 segment gut microbial communities from Petit-Saut dam, French Guiana - Lab288 P1 (version 3) (version 3) | ecosystem: Host-associated > Arthropoda: Insects >...
CCCCCCCCCCCCCCCGGAGATCCGAGTGGGGGAGCAGTTTACCTCCGGATTGTTTTGTCTCCAGAGGAATCATCCCGCATGCGAGTGTTTCTGAACATTAATGTTTTACAGGGAGGGGTTGTTAGCACCTCGTCCAACCCCAATCTGGAGGACCACCCCTTGTCGGCTGTCCGCGACTGCTTATTCAATTTATTCGCAGCTACCCTCCACCGGAGGCCGTTCCTCTATCCGCAACATGAGGACGCGCCATGCCGTGGTGACAGGGACCCACTACATGGTAATGTAACAACTCGGGACAGAAATTTATGTATGTCCCATAGTGAAGTATGACGTCACTGCACCGATTTCTGTGCAACTGGGTCACGTTCCCTGCAGATCGTCCACAGCGAAATGCATGGACATCAGCCATTAAAATACGGACAGCTGATGTGCTGCTCCACGCGCAGCAAAACGTCATTAAGCCAGTTTTCACGAACTTGACGCCCGCTCAATTACTGCTGTGAAGAAGTGCCACACAGTCCGACAAGCTACTGGATCACACTGAGACCCAAAAGACCGAAATATCAACAGACACGCTGGCTGACACTGTCAGCTCTGCAACAAACACTGGCCTGTATTAGCCGAACTGGTTCACTGGGCAAGGCAACTGCGCTGGAGCATCGAACGGGGAATGCGAGCCGTCCATTTAGAGCAGAATGGTGCAGAACAATGGGCAGCGGACGATCAAGCTAGAACAATACACCGTAACTCCAGTTCTGAACACCACACACACAACACAGCTCATTTATTTCAATGCAACCGAATGGAACCCCAAATTTAACAAAACGGCAGACATAACCAGGGGCCTGCTGTGCTGCTGCTTGCGTCTCTGCGTTGCATAAGGCAGGCCAGAAAACAAAGAAATTAATCCATTAATCCAAAATAACATGAAAAATAAGTTACTCCGCTGAAGGTCAACTTTCAGCAGGCTAGACAGTGAGTCCATCAGAGTCACAGACCGGCCGGCCGCACAACCACATTACAAGAGGCACAACAATACAGTACAGTAGATGACTTCAAACAGAAAACTTGCATTGTCAACAAGCTAGGAGAAGAACGCAGAGTGCAACAACACTGGAGAGAAGGAGAAAGACAGAGAGAGAGAGAGAGAGAGAGGCATTTTATTTAATAGGGGCTGTCTAGCGCTAAGGAAACGGCGCCGACGCTGGGCAAATGAATAAGTGTGGCGCGCGGGGGGTCGTGATGGCTCTGATTTATTCAACTATTCGAAACAAAGCCCCCTGAAATTTTAATAAAGCAAGGTCTGTAGCAGAACTTCCGGTGCACATTATTTTATCTGACAACTGGCATTAGTCTCCACTGACGATATCATCATCAGTTGCCTCCTCTCCACTTGGCCCTGAGTTGCGGTCGGTGTGCTTCACAATAACGTCCACACACGGATTAATGGATAACCAATGAAAGCAGAACTGCCAAGCAGCTAACCAGACATACAGCTAACTCCACAGAGTGCAGTCACTGTTAACATCTGACGGTCAAAAAGCTCGTCAAGATATTCCCTGTCCCTGACTGAACCGCAAGGTCGTGTTTACAATTGGACCCTATCCTGAGCCAGATCAATCCACCTAACACCCTCACACCCTCAATGTAAGATATGTTGTAATACGAATCATCCTGTCTTATAACACAGGGCAACTGTTCCCTTCAGGTTTTGCCAGTAAAGTTTGTGTGTATGTCACAGCATTCTCATCCATGCTGTAAGCTATGCCAATCTCAACCACCTTCACTTCATTATGCTAACAAATCTGGTGAGCAGTACAAACTACAAGGCTCCTCATCACGTAATTTGCTCCACCCGACGCCCGTGTTCAGTCCCAAGCCAGTCTATGTGCAGTTTGTGATAGACATTCCAGCAGCAAAACAGATTTCCCTCCGTGCGGTCGTTGTCATCCCACCAGGCCCCACCCACCTACCAGTAACGCTTTATAATCTTAGCAACTGGCAGCGTCGTTAAACAACAAGACCGTGGTCCCAGTGTCTCTGCCGTGACCACACGCACTGCACGCAATATACATGTATACAAATTCAGCTCGCACCTCCCAGTGAACAGACCGCGTCTCAGAACGCAGAGCAGTCGGTCAATGCAGCTCAAGCGCACAGGCCTGCTTGATGTGAACATCATGCAAGCTACACGAACGCACTGAGTGTGATAGGCTTCAGGGTGTTCAAGCTGTCGGTACATGTAGTTACCACCCACCAGACCGTATGATAGATATGTCACGCAGTCACTCTGTTCATTCTCTTCACCCTGACCGCTGCACGCTGTGAAATGCAACGGGCGCCGGCCTGAGTCTCAATTAGCACAAATAACAACATTCAATTATCGTGGTTAAAGTGCAGTTTCAGTCGGCTGGCCGGACCGAAACTGCAGAGTGTCAAGGTTCCAATGGAACTGATTGCATTACTTTATTCCTACGTGAACCATTTAAAGCACAGCGGGCACTGTAAGTACCGCCAGTTTAACTTATTTCTACAGTCAAACCAACTCGATGCACCAGTGTATCAAATTTATTTTATTTTGGAATGACATTCAACATGTTTCGGACGGGTACCCGCTAGCAAGCAGACAGCAGTATCTGTTTGGTTGCTGTATGTACAGTCTTGAACTGCTGATGATGGACGGAAAGACCGTCCGAAACATGTAGTGTGTCATTCCAAAATAAAATAAATTTGATACACTGGTGCATCTGGTTGGTTTTAAGAAATAATATTACGATGCACGGCCCTATGAACGTCAAATTCGCCAGTTTAACATTAACCAATTCTACGTTATGACCACAGTGTACGAGGGGGTGCTGATAAGTCCTTATGCCGAACAAGAAGAAAACAAGCTACAGCGACCAAAGTCGGGATATATTCAACATACTCCCCACGAAGCTCAATACAATTCTTAGCCCGTTGCTTGAACTTCTGCAAGTCACTCAAAAAAAAATCAGAATGTTGTCCGTCCAATCAGGTCTCCGCGGCAGCAATGAGCTCCGCGTTGGACGAAAAATGGCGAACTTTCACTTGCTTTCTTCAGTCCAGGGAACAGGTGGTAGTCCGATGGGGCCAGACTCGGAGAATAGGGTGGGTGATCGAGACATTGGAAGCCCAAGTAGGCCACTTTCTTCTGGGTTGCAAGTGCCTGGTGAGCCGGGGCATTGAAGTGCAGGAACAAGACCCCCTTGGTGAACTTCTTGCGGCTTTTTCTTTCAAAATTTCCTTCAATTGCACCAGCAGAGATAAGCAATACTCCGGGTTCATAGTTTGGCCCTTTGGAAGATGATCAATGAGGGGAATGCCGTCTTGATCCCAAAAAATCGAGGCGAGAACTTTTCCAGTGGATTTTTGCACTCAGAATTTTTTGGGGGGCGGGCTGAGCCGCTTTGCCGCCACTCCATTCATTATTGCTTTGTCTCCGGGTCATAGTAATATAACCAGGTTTCGTCCATGGTTACCAATCAAGACTGGAAATCATTTGGATCGCGCCGAAAAAAATTCCAAAAGTTGCTCAGGCGACTGGCACTGTTGACGTTTTTGATCCGCGTTCAGGCATTTCGGGACCCACTTCGCGGAGAGTTTCCGCATGTCCAAATCTTCATGAATGATGGACACACCCAGCTCACGTGAGATGCCCAGTTGCTCAGCTATTGATTTAGCCGAAATAAGGCGGTCTTCCAAGATCAGCTCGTGAATTCGATCAATAATCTCCGGGGTGGTCACTGTTTCGGGTCGCCTAGAACGAGGCGCAACACAGGTGGAAAAAACACCACGTTTAAACTGGGCCACCCAGTTTTTGACGGTGGCATACGATGGTGCAGGTTCCCCCTAATGTTTCTGTCAGAATGGTGTGAATTTCCTTCGGCGCCTTGCCTTGCAGAAAAAAAAAACTTGATGACAGTTCGCGTCTCCATGTTGTTGAAATCGCTCGCGTCGCCTGACAGGCTTCCTTTCAGCCTCCGTAACAAGAAAATACTTGCAATTCGGCACATGAATTGACCCCTATTTCCAACGACACTATCGATTCCGTCCTACTACATCGGGAAGTAGGTTGTTGTTTTTGAGGTAAAGATAAATGCTCTCTGAGCTAACTAGACAACAAGCCACGAAGACATATGCTTGGAAGAAGGTAAGGCTCCACACATTTTAACCTCGGCACCATATGGAAATGAAATGTCGGTTTCAAGTGCCGACCGCTTTACTCCAGGAATACAGCTCCTGATATCCACCAAACAGGAATACAGGTGAGCCCCATAGTCGGTCTGGGCGCTGTGGAAAACAACAAGTGCCGTCCCGTACCGGGAATCGACCCACGATTCGTTGGTTGTCCGCCCATAGCCTACATGCAAGCCACTATTCCCTCACACAAGCTCATTCTCCCACAAACTGACTGTTGTTCCCGGCGCCTATTCTCGGCTATCGTCGGTTCACCAAACTTTTCGGATGCGCAGAACGTCACTGCAGCTGATCAATCTGCGCAGAAGCAGCAGCATCGCACCCTTATCACAAAGTTCGCTCTGTTCGGTCTTAATTATTTGTCATCGTTTAAATCTTAAGAATTTCTCTGTGCATCATATCTGCAACACGGACCGTTCTGCATTTCCCGTACAACTTCCACTGCACAAGTACGTAACATTTTTAACACGCGGCACTCCCACATTCACGTTTTATTGAAACAGGCGCGTTTGAAATCGCACTGCTAAATGTTTGCGTGACAGATGTGTGACTGAGGAATGCGGCACACAATGACCAAATATAAAATGGCTCACAAGTACCCGACGCAAAACGCTATTGTGGGTTCCACGCAGCGAATGCTTACTGCTTGCACCCAGTAGCAACTACTGACTGACGCAGACTACGTACAAAACACAGTGCCGTGTTCTTGGCAGGGGACATCTAGGCTAAGCTTCCATGCTAAGCAAATCGTCCAAATGCTTCTGACTTACCCGTGGGATACACCAGAACAGTAGGCCTCTTGTGGGGCACGGCCGCTGGAGGGGGAAGTGTTGCCCCAATCTCACCCTTACTCGGCATCCCTGTCACCATGTGTGGGGTCACAATCCCATGGCAGGTCGCTGAGATCTGCTGGAAGAAATAAATGACAAGTTGAACAGTCATTACAGCCATTAGTCATTACAGGCACTCAGTATCACTGAACTGTCTCGCTAGGCTTGAAAGTAAGTTACTTGCGCCCCGCCATGCCTGGTACTTGAAGGGTCTACAGGCGTTAATGTCACTCCTATTTTGCTGCCATCCTACTGTCATTCTGGTCGGTGCTATCAGTTGGCAATACTGTACTGGAATAACAGTTGCTACCCTTCAATACATTGTTGTGTATCTTTCCTTTATTTTAAGATCATTAGCTTCCTGTATGGTGTTCAACGTCTGCTGCTTTAAAATTACTAAAAATAAACATTTCTGAGGTTGGATCGGGCCACCTCTGCAGCACAGCAGCCCAGCATGTCGCACCAGAACTGCAACACAGCACTTAGATGTTTCAGTAAACCCATTATTTAAGGCAAAAAAACTGACTGGGTTGTGAACTATTGCTTAACATCAAACCAGACTGCAACAGCAGAAACACACAAAAAACACCTTCATTTCACCGGCGTCTTTAAACACGGAACAAATCAGCAGGAGGGTCATGCTTCTCGGCGTGATATTGCGCGCGTCGCGCGGCGACTGTTACTGTGCAGGCAGGCATTCTACAGTAGCGGTCACAGTGCAGGTGGACATTCTACAGTAGTTGTCACAGTGCAGACGGACATTCTACAGCAGCTGTCACAGCGCAAGCGGACATTCTACATTAGCTGTCACAGTGCAGGCGGACATTCTACAGTAGCTGTCACAGTTCATGCGGACATTCTACAGTAGCTGTCACAGTGCATGCGGACATTCTACAGTGGCTGTCAGCGTGCAGGCGGACATTCTACAGTAGCTGTCACAGTGCAGGCGGGCATTGTACAGTAGCTGTCATAGCGCATGCGGACATTCTACAGTAGCTGTCACAGTGCAGGCGGACATTCTGCAGTAGTAACAGTGCAGGCGGACATTCCACAGTAGCTGTCACGGTGCATGTGGACATTCTACAGTAGCTGTCACAGTGCATGCGGACATTCTACAGTAGATGTCACAGTGCAGGCAGGCATTGTACAGTAGCTGTCACTGTGCATGCGGACATTCTACAGTAGCTGTCACAGTGCATGCGGACATTCCACAGTAGCTGTCAGCGTTCAGGCGGACATTCTACAGTAGCTGTCACAGTGCATGCGGACATTCTACAGTAGCTGTCACAGTGCAGGCGGACATTGTACAGTAGCTGTCACAGTGCATGCGGACATTCTACAGTAGCTGTCACAGTGCAGGCGGGCATTGTACAGTAGCTGTCACAGTGCATGCGGACATTCTACAGTAGCTGTCACAGTGCAGGTGGACATTCTACAGTAGCTATCATAGTGCATGCGGACATTCTACAGTACCTCTTTATCGTGTCCCTTAGCACGAAAACGCTCACGGGATGTGCCTGGAAGATGCAGGCTATCTATATGATAAAGCTACTGTGCACGGGAAACGATAAAATAAAATAAAATAAAATAAATATATCGTTCTGACAGTTTAAGCCTGGCGATGTACTGTTATTTTTAGGAAATAATGATACCACTTGGCGTCCTTAATCCATTGTGACAAATCTGACGTGTGCTCAATGAATGTGGCAGTTGTAATAACAAACTGCTGTCGTTTTTAACTACAATTTTTAATTTCCACAATAACAACACTGGCAGATGCTTCTGGATCGGGGAAGGGGACAAAAACCAAAACAACTTAATTCAGAATAGCGCTCTCAGAGTCCCATTTGTTTGTGTGAGTGTATCGCACAGGACTCTCCTCGCGGCCTGATCGATTGCAGTCGCTTCAGCAGCAAACAGCGGTTGGGGACCGCAATTTGTGACATTGCGTGCCTGGTGGATGGACTGCCAGCAACATAAAGCTGCGATTTAAAATCCTTCAGCGGTTATTCATAAAGTCACGACGCACACAATCAGAACAAACAAGAAGCCAGTCGTAAAGAACACACAACAGCAGATGTAGATGACTGACTCAGACATCTGCACAGTACGTGCAATACGATTCTTTGAGTATATTGCAACTTGCTGCACTCTGTTACACTTCTTAGCCCAGTAAGACCATTCTCAAGGCGACCAATTAATATTCTGCAAACTATTGACGACACAAAACAATCAGTTCACTTCATACACACTATTTCAAACCATCGATCGTCCTCTACATGCAGCGCCCTCGTGTGGCTGAGCCAGCACCACTGTGCGACACACAGTATCACAATGAACACTTATCATCCTGTTACAATGCACAATGCTTACAAATACATCACAAAATGTCCCGCTGTATTGGCAGCACCCAATACGGATGTATGTGCATTTCGACTGGCCTGCAGACAGCGTCTGGGCTCTCGCGACATCTACTGGCACCGACCACCGGCCCGCAGGTAGTGACACGTGCAGCAGTAGCGGAATAAATTGGTTTGTGTCCAAATGATTGCTCCGTGTGTGCGGACAGCAGGATTACTTGTCTGGACGTTGCATGTTGAACTGTCTGTCTGGCCCCACGGCTGAAGGCTGTCGCAATGTTCAACTTACGCCGCTATTCGGACAGCAGGATTACTTGTCTGGACGTTGCATGTTGAACTGTCTGTCTGGCCCCACGGCTGAAGGCTGTCGCAATGTTCAACTTACGCCGCTATTCAACGCCAGCACGCCCGTCACACTTCACTACATTTTGCACCACCTAATTTCAAACTACAGATAATGCGTTTTACGCGCAGAGTATACGTATCACGTGATGTTTGGATGTCAGAACACACGGCGATTACTGCCCTCTACAGCAGTAACTGTCATTGACCTTTGCTAAGGAAAGGCAATGTGCCCTCAGCAAGTGGCCGCCGGGTATGTATATAGCACCTACATATATCTCAAGTATTAATAAAGCATATTATTATTGTAAGGACTGCTTTTGTAAACTTCACTACTGAATTAACTTCTCGGTATGTGGTTTAAAGGCTGACGGACAGATCGTATTCTGGAATGTTACACCGCAATGGCACAATACAACGACATTCCACAGAAAGCAGGCATTTCGACCAACTTCTATGCTACATTTCTGATGCCACCCATGTCAATCACAGTATGCAGGCAGGGCACAATACTGAAGACAGAGGCAAATGCTACTGTGTCGATATCATACCTTCGCCACAAGGATATGACATCTGTCGCAGTGATTATTATTATTATTATTACTGTTACACGGTGAAACAGAAAAATGTGTGCTCTTCAGGTCTCTTTGCTGTGCCCGCTCGTCCTTCTCGTAAAGGTTGGCTGGGTGTAACGTGCAGCCTTGGGAAGCGAAGAAGATAAGGTTGATGGGAAGTAAACCGTTGGGCTAAGCAGTAGAGCAACTGGATACTGTGTGAGTGGGGCTGCGTTGTGAAGTTGGGGGGGGGGGGCTGTATCTGGCAGTAAACTGATACAGTTGGTAAGGCTGTATCTGGGCAGTAAACTGATACAGTTGGTAAAGCTGTATCTGGGCAGTAAACTGATACAGTTGGTAAGGCTCTATCTGGGCAGTAAACTCGAACAAGAGGCATGCAGCGCAACGTGGATTTCCGGTCACACCGCATTCTTCTCATTAATGTTCGTAGGTTACACGTCAAACTTCAATCCGCTTCCCCACCGACAACAGCACCTGCTAGCATTAGACCGACCGGTCACTCAATGCTGCACAGCGCAGTGACCGTTACTTATTGTATGACCGCACAGAAACATACTGTGTGGGAAGGTTTGCTAAAGTTAAAACAGGGGGTACATATAGCAGTCACCAGTGGGGAAGGGTAAAACAGGCAAGTTGGTAGGCGAGATGGTACAACAACCTCGCCAGGAATCGAAAACAGGGCCCCTAGACAGACCAGTGAGTGCTGTCGGACAGGAACGCTTACGCAGTGGGGGGCTGCAGGCTACTATTCAGGTGTAAATACACGTGTAGAGAGATAAAGAAAACAGAGGTACTATCTCGGCAGACAAAACAAATTCCCTGATATTTGTGTCGTTTTCCCCATTCCCTCCAAGCTTATCATACTAGCCCGCAACACTTCCGCCTACTGTCCGATGTAAATTTTTCACTGTCATCCGACCATTCGAGTCTCGAAGTTCGCAATTAACTGGGACCGATAAGACCGCCACGAATATTGAAATCCGCTCTGTCCCAGTAGCTTATGACATTACCTTAACAGTCACGACAAATCAATAAAAACCTGAAACTGATTTTCAATACAACACAAAATGCTTTTGGGAGCAAAACCGTATTTACGACTGCAGTGCATCAAGCACGACACAAACCAGCCTTACGTAATGAAGGACAGAGCTTGGCTGACTTGAAAGGAGCCTGCACAAGACCATGATAAAGGCAGAAGCGGGAGAAGCCGATTTGCCAGCCATATGCATTCATCCCGATTCGTCGGAACAAGTCACGAAAGGTCGGAATACCGAGCAGCGAAGTTCACAAACTTCCATACCTCTACTGCATAAGCCGCTGAATTACTGAGACGTCGTTCAACAGACAACACTACGAAATCAGCCAGCAATACCCTGATCCTAATATACATTGACGCCAAGACACCAAATCTCATTTCCAATGTAAACTTACAGAAACGAAACACAATTTACATTTCTCTACGCAGTCTGCATTGTCACAGAGGTTCCATCACAAATACGCGCGTAAAAAATCCCCAAGCATAAGACACGCTTGTTTCAATAGACCGCCCGCCCACGACGGTGCGCGGTGCGACGGTCTGAGACGGCAGAACCAATTACGCGCTCAATTAGGATCAGTCGCTTTGCAGCCGATTAGTTCCTCTGAGTCGGTCTTCTGCCTTCGTCTTAGAGGGTTTACTGCATTACTCTCAAACGTGAAGAAATCTAGACGAAATGTACCTTCAGACAGCACACCGACTTTCCCTGTAGTTAAATCTCATTTGTATTAGATTTCGATCTTCCATGTCGGCGATAGTTTACATTGTGATCTGCATTGGAAGGATGTATAGAGCGCCGCTGCTGATGGCCTTATTAAGCCCAGTGGTCACTATATGTACCGACAGTTCAACATTCACCAATTCTACTTTCTGCCCACACCCTGTATTTATGTGTGGATCTGAGAACAAACAGCGATTATTTCTCTATACAGCTTTAACTGACTGGTTTGTATAACTGAGACGGAGTGTTTACTGCGCGGTACGGACTGGATCTCTCAATAAAAATCAGGTTAATTAAGTCTTTAATTGTTCAGGTTGTTAGTTGCCGGCGTCTCACCGCGGCGGCCCGGTTTCGATCCAAGGTCAGTCCACGTGAGATTTGTGGTGGATAAAGTGGTACCTGGACGGGTTTGCTCCCGGCACTTCAAATTTCCCCCGTCAATACCATTCCATCAATGTTATTCACATCTGCACTTGCTTGTTGCTCCTACCAGACGAGCAAACGGGCGAAGCCTGGGAACCTTCCAGAAAGCAATACTCTTCGGAAATCGGGGAGCGCTGGATAGAAAAGAACTGCCAGTTTTGTTGGTCTGTAATGAGCTCAGTTCCTCCAAGCTTTTCCGTGCACACAGCGTCGTCCGGCACGTTACTGGCGGTTCACTAGACAGACGCTCGACACAAACACCAAAGACATTTCCAGTTCCGACACTTGCACTGAACTCCGCAACATGAACCGCGTGTCTCACACTTCTTAACTTCTTGTACGTAGATTTGGTTTGTTAGAAGCGTCCCCAAAATACTTCAAATTTAGATATTTTCAAACAACTCACTAGCCGTCCTTATATCCAAAACAGAAAACAAACTGGCTCGTTCACGACACAACTTCTTGGACGGCGACCCGAAAGCGGTTTATCAGTCGGCGGACAACTTCCCGCTGCAAGTGTACAACCATCGCACTGCGTTCTGGTGCACTTCGGTACGCTTCATCCGTCTTCGTCTGTTCACTCAATTTGATTCTGAGTTTAGTTCTGTTCTTTGAACTTTGCTCTCATTACCACTATTAAGGAGGACATCTGCAAATAAGTGCTGGGGAAACTAAGTACTGGGATACATTGCTGTACTGACAACAGCAGGCAGGACAAAATCCCAACACAAAGCTAGCTTACAAATCCTTTGAAAGTGCGGCAAAGTTCACATCTTGGGAATGACACAAACCCTTTAAAGACCAAGACTAACCGGAATCATATATAAAGACACAGTCCGTACCGCTCAGTAAACACACTCCGTCTCAGTTATAACACCCAGTCAGTTAATGTTGTATGGAGAAATAATCGTTGTTTGCTCTGAGATCCACACAACACATAAATACACTGTGTGGTCAGAACGTTGAGTTTGTGAGTGTGGTGCATATACTAACCACTCGGCCCTGGCGGGTTACTCAATAAAAATAACACCACCCAAAAATGAAGAGCAGATTAAATTCAGATTTGTCTCCCCGCTTGCTACCAACATACAAAAATGATTCAAATATACACAAGCATGATACCGCCTGTTTTTCCTTACGGATGTGAAACTTGGTGCCATTTTGTGGGAAGACCACAGGCTGAGGACAATCTCTGTACAAAAACGGTGTGCTCAGGAACATACTGGAACACAAGAGGACGAGAGTTCAGAAGAGGCTATAAACAACTGGGTAACGAGGAGCTTTCTAGTGTGCAGCCTACATCGGACTTCATTAGGGTGAGCAAGTGAATACAGTTGAGATGGACAGGACATGTGGCATGAGGGGAGGAGGACAGACATGCACATAGGGCTTTGGTGGGAAATCTGAAAGAAAGAGATCACTTGAAAGACACAGGAGCAGACAGGAAGTTCATCTTAAAATGGACTTTACAGCATTATACCGGGAGGTCACGGACTGGCTGAGTCTGGCTCAGGATAGGGGCAACTTCGGGCTGTTGTGAACGCGGTCATGAACCTTGGGTTCCATAAAACGAGGGAAATTTCGTGACCAGCTGAGGAACTAATAGCTTCAAGAAGGTCTCTGCTCAAGCACTTAGTTATACAAGTAGAGACTTGAACAGTGCAGCAGCTACTGCGAAATATCCAGGAAATATTAACAGCGACAGCGAAGGAAAATGGGAAATGTCTTTCTGCATCAGTGCAATGCAGCTACGATTTGGCTGTCTGTTAGGAATCACCAACTGCTTGTCTGCACTGCTGCTGATGTGAGAACCGCTCAAAGCATTTCATGACCTTTGACACCCCCGCACCTGCTTCGGCTAAAACCGTGCAGCACTTACGGTCATTTCACGTGGAGATGCTAACAGCACCTATGATATAGGCTACCAACCGCACTGATTATCTCTACCTCTGAAAGCCCACACGGGTAGCCTGCCCTGCCGTCAGTATTCTACTGCGCTCCAGGCACAGAAGGCGCTAGCAGTCGTGACGCTAGGCGTCCTTTCCTTTATTTACTGTGTTCGTCTGTCAGACAAGGCATCTGTACAAGATCGGGAAGAGGTCAATGAGAATAAGGGAAAGGAAATGGTTGGACAGGAAGAAGAGATAATAAGATAAAAAGACAGGATAGATAAACGTGGATAGTGCCTAGAAGGAATATTGGAACAAACACAGAGAAGCAAGTTAAATTCCCTCGTGTTGCACATTTCTTCTAATTTCTGTTGTACAGCAAACAGTTGCGCAGTTTTTTATTCTAAGAGACACAACACAGAAAGCACAGCCATTCCATCTATCTGCTCTGATCGAATCTGCCAAAGACCCAAGAAGATTAATGACTCGAAAGCCAGCACGATGAGCGCTGCGCTGTAGCTGTACCGTACAGCACGGCGGCCGGCCGGCACCAAGCGGTCACAACAGTAAACAAAGTGACAGTGTCTCCTGTCTATCCAGTGCTTCCCGCCTTCCGAAAGGAAATTGCTTTCTGGGAGGTTCCCAGGTTTCGCTCATTTGTCCTTCTGGTAAGAGCAAGGCCTGGATGAAGACGATTACGGAGCACTGTTGGAACGACTCTGACAGGGAAAAACAGAATTGCTTGTACAGAACCTGTCCCACTTCCACTGCGTACACCACAAATATCACATGGACTGACATGGGATCAAACCCGGGTCTTCGCGGTGGAAGGCCGGCGACTTTCCGCCTGAGTCATGGGAAGGCTGTAACCAGACCAAGACGAAGTGCAACGCAGCAGACACGGCGCGTCTACACCGAACACATAGATATAGTCTGCTGGGATTACGAGGGTTAACTGAGCGACCAGGTGAGGTGCTGCAGGCGGTGAATGTTTATGTGTAACTGAGCGACGATCAGCTTTTCAAGAAGCACGTTAGGTACGCTTATCATAACTCAACAGTATTGTTAGCAAGTTGCTCTACCGCTTGTTTGCATTCACATCAAACGCTCTACAAATTCTCCGCCCGATACCCCGGTAACTGTCACCTCGCGTAATCTTCAGGGAAATGTGCCGCCCTCTTCCCAAATATCGTTATCAGCCATTAACACTTCAGTTCGGCCAGAACGGCGGGCACTACCGCCTGCGGCCCGCCCCACGCCAACACACACACACACACACACACAAGTGTACATAAATCACTGCAGCAGCCAGACAGTCACACCCCCCTTGCCCTCACTGCGCCAACCGCTAATTACGGCTTTGCAGCATAGATTAATCGGAACGAATTGCTAACAAAGCCAGCCAGTAATTCGTCCTCTGAACTCGACACGACGGACTATCTTTCCGTGTTCTTCGGGCGACACACACACACACACACACACACACACACACAGAGCTCCTTACTTCCAAAATGCGGCAGCGGCTCACGCAACTTCACCGTTGGCAATATTACGAAGGCAGACGTGTGCATTAGTTGTGTGATATGGCGTCATACTGCAGGCTGTTCGGCACCGCATTTGTTGACGTCACACTGTCTGCAAGACGAAGGGAACACAGCCGGCACCTATTTACTGGTTACTATACGTACCACCAGTTCAACATTCAGCAATCCTACATTCAGCCCACACAGTACATTTATGTGTTTTGTGCGGATCTCAGAACAAACAGCGATTATTTCCCTATGCAGCATTGACTGACTGGTTTGTAGAAAGTCCAAACGTGTGGGAAATGTGCCTAATATCGTGCCTATTTTTTAAGCATCAAATATCGAATAAATGATTCAGCAGAAACAGATGAGAATGGTGAGGGTGTAATTGGAGGTCGAAGTACTTACGCCCCCAGGGACTGCTGTCCTACAATCCTTCCGGAAGGGTAATTTTCGAAGCAAAGAAAAATGTGTCAGTTGGCGATATCAAGAACACTGTGTGCTTACTGCTGTCCCCACCCAACAGTTACTTTCAAACGCTTACATATGGCACAATAAACTGAAATAAAAACAAAGCTTTAAAAAGTACTTGTTTATCTAAACAGGCCAAAGTGAAATCAAAGTATATTATTTCAAAACTGAGTTCTGAAATTGTTCCATTAAAATGCAAGAAGAGTAGTATAACAAAATACGACGACAACGGAGTTAGTGACTGTATTAATGCAGGCGAACTGTGCAGTTCCGTACAAGCATGTTTCGCCAAACACTGTGATTACGGCAAACAGGCACAGCATTTGTTCAGTGTTACAGCAACAGCAAACAGGCATCAAGCATTTTGCAGTCGTCTGTACCTGAACACTCCTCTTGGCACCACTTGAAGCATTTTGTGCGCTGCGTCGCGCCGCGTCGGTCTCCAGAATACAGCCCGAACAGTGCCAGCACTCAGCGCCACCCGCTGAATTTTCTCCGTCAGTTGCTATGAGACTGGCTTCCTCACATTCTTCGGAGTCTGAGGGCGATGACTCAGACGTTCTCTTCTGCTTATTCATCTCGTGTTCACCACGATTAACTGAAACATTTGTCTCTGCTTCTGCAGAGGTATTTTGGACGAAGATTTCCTCTGATCTCTCTTTCCTCTTTAATCTTCTTGAACTTTGTTTTTGTAAGGCGATCTCGTCCTTGGGGGGATTGCTGATGTTCTGCAGACTGTTCTTGCTTCCTGCCCAAGACATCTGCAACAGACTAATGTAAAAGGGCAGAACAACAACAGTGCTGACAGCGTTGCTTAGTCTGTGGATTTGTGCCGCTGGTGGCAGACCGTTCTTCCGAAATGGTGGCACATGGCACAGGGTGTCAAGCAAACAAGACGTGATATTACGCTGAGATTCTTCCAAAAATTCACCTTCGTCAAAAGGTGACGACTGCAGGGAAACTAACAAGCCTGTGTTCTGGAACCCGCTTGCAGCAATGGCTGCTGCGGCCAATTTCAGGTAAGTTTTCCCAATCAGTCAGCAATCTGATAGTGTTTAACTACATTCTGTTGGGACGGGTAAAGATAAAGGTAAAGCAGCCCCGTTACAGGCCTGGAGTGGCCCAGAGGGTTCCAGGAAGTTAAGGTTCCCAGATTTCGTGACAACGGCACAGGATGGTGGTAAGGTTGTCAGCCTTACGTACCGGCCGCCTTTACCCCCAGGAAATGCTCCTGGTACTCATTTTTTTAGAGGCTGAGTCGACCCCAGGGTCATATTGCGATCGGAAGTATTTTATGTCAATGAAAAATTCCAATGACACCAGCTGGAACTGAACCTGCGCCCTTCCGATTTGTAGCACAGCACCTTAACCACTGGGCTGTTGGGACGGGTAATCAGCCAAATTTCCATCTTCTGTGCGCAATGCGTCTTCAGAGGCTACATAAAGGAAACACCCAGAGGTTGCAGTTTATATGAGTGCTGTGAGGGTAAGGCAAACGATGTGCACCGCGCCTTCGCAAGCACAGTTTGTCACCTCGCTATTCCTCGTATGAGAAGAGTGACCATCCAGTATCAGGAAGCGTGATCTTCTTTAGATGCCTCCACAAAACGCACAAAATGTTTGAACAGTTGCGTAAAGCTCTCTTTCTGGATCCATCCAGCTGTGACAAACTGCCACTGCACCTGGTGGAGCGCCATCCAGCAGTTCAGCCTTCATGTTGCTCCTAGGAAACACCAACAGAGGCGGAACATTCCTGCAGGTAACAATTGTCACGAGTGATCCCTCTCTGCTGAAGACAAAGAACAGACCCGTCGCTTCCCCTTAAGGGAGACAACTTCGCATGCTTTATGCTGAACGAATGAAGGCGAGTCCCGTGTCGTCACAGTTATACGCGCGAAGCGGAGAGAAGTCAATCATCCGCAGCACTGACTCAGTTATGCGACTTTTGTTTCGTGAATCGCTTGACTCTTGCTGCCGCAGTAGCTTGGGGCTTGTGCAGCCACGCGCCATGAAGTTACGCGGCCAATTCCAGCCTGCTCTTCCCTGCTGTACTGAAAATGGACGGCAAGATAATTTTTATGTCAAGTTCAAAGGTCATTCGTTTAATTCTTCTTGCTGTTAGCCCAGAAAAGTTCATACAGTTCTTCTTCAACGTTACAGAACAACACTGGTTCATGACCAAGTTAGGTATTGAAAGTTTCTCTATATATTTTTCCTTACTGTTAACTTATATCTGAGTGTCCATCTCGGTACTGCAGACACCACCAATGTTTTTTTCCAATCCAATTTTCTTACTCCTAACAGCGTTTATGGCATTCACCATTTTCATTTTGTCCCACAACGCACAATTCGGAGTGACGATACGCTGTGCTTGATACCGGCACAGGCGGCATGTCAACTGCTAATAGTGCCTGGCAGTTAAATTGCATTAACTGCTGCCAACTGTGGTACGTGTTATTATGGATGAATGAGCCACGTCAGCTTTCAGCGCACCTTCCCTGTTGCACCCTGGGCACGCAGCAATCGATATGCAAAACAGAGGCGACAACAAGCCACTGCCCATCACAACAACAAGCCACTACCCATCACAACAACAAGCCGCTGCCCATCACAACAACAAGCCGCTGCCCATCACAACAACAAGCCACTGCCCATCACAACAACAAGCCACTGCCTATCACAACAACAAGCCACTGCCCATCACAACACAAACTCGGGTGAAACAAAGAATAGTTTTTACATCACGCGCCACAAGTTTCATGTCCAACCGTCAGCGTTTACTAGTCTCCAGCGTCAATAACGCGGGGGGGGGGGCGGATTTAGAAAGTGGGTGATATTAGGCACATTTCCTTTACATGTATCTGGGTTTGTACCACTGAAATATTATTTGTGTTTCACTGCTTTAAACAGCCGAGACAAAGTGTTTACTGTGCGGTACGAACTGAATTTGTACATAAAACTGGCTTACTTCAAAGTTTAGACAATTAAATGTGGTGACTAAAGACTCCAAATTAACTGCAGCACAGCGAACTGAAACGCGACGCTGCTGCTGCTGTCACGCGACACTGTTGTCATACAAAATGAGGTCCCTACATGAGACACGCTTCGTGCACACGACGCCCGACGCCCGACGCCCGACGCACGACAGCGGACACACACAGCAGCCCCGCACTGCGCTGCAACCCGCAAACCTTCCCCGTTCCACTGCAGGCCTCAGCGCACTTTGTCTTGTCTCACCGTTTCTCCTTCACTCCATTTCTCTGTCACTAATTTATACTCTTCGCATTTCTCCATTTCGTTCCTCGTTCAGTTCTGCTCAGGTGGATTCTCAATTATTCGCAGCTTTTCTCAACGTTCCTCCTCTCTTTTCCTCCTATGGTCATTTAAATCGCCCCTTGCAATTTTCCTCTCCCTAAATCCTTATTCTCGTTCCCACTCCTTCTTAAAAGTGTTTTATTTAACGACGTTCTCTTTTCCGTCGCTGTTGTCATTACAGTTTGCGTACTGCAGAACAGACAGTAGCCTTAAGCCGTAACAAAACCCGGCCATCCTGAGAACTGCGCTGTTATTGGCCAGTACGCACCGTGTAGTGGTAATTCCGTACACACGTTTCGGCACAACCTTCTTTCATTTCCTTTCAGATGAGACTGAAATCCCGAAACGTCGGCAAGAAATTACCACTACACGCTGCGTAACAGCCCAGAAGAGCTCAGTTCTCAGCTACTTCGCGGCGGAAGCCTGAAACCTCGCACCGCACTCTTGTCTGTGTGCGCCTTTCAGTCAGCTCGTGGAACAGTGGACCGACTTTGACGAGATTTCGTACGAGCGTTTAACTCTAGTCGCCACCGCATTCTAGGCCGAGATATATCAAGAGGTGTTTAAAAGCTGCCAGTACTGTAGACCTGAAGGCCACACAGCGATCCTTGTAACACTGCACATCTATCTTCACCACATCTGTACCACGCCCAGTCCCACCGCACTCAGACAGACAGCACGCCACTAGCATACCGCAACATGCCAGTTCAGACTCCTAACGCACTCAGACAGCATGCCACTAGCATACCGCAACATGCCAGTTCAGACTCCTACCGCACTCAGACAGCATGCCACTAGCATACCGTAACATGCCAGTTCAGACTACACCAGTCACAAGCGTATCTCAAGGATGCTATTCTAACTATATTACAAAGCTAAGAAACAAATCCGGGCTTTAGGTAAATGCCATATGCCATTAAGGAGGGCGGGCCGGGATAGCTCAGTCGGTATAGCAAGTCGCTACGCGCTGGACGGTCCGGGGACCGAGTCCCGGTGGGGGGCGAGATTTTCCGCACCCGTCCAAACTGGCCCTGGGGCCCACCCAGTCTCATGTACAATGGGTACCGGGTCTTATCCGGGGGTAAAGCGGCCGGGACGTGGCGTTGACCATCCACCCCATCTAGTGATGAGGTTAAAGGAAGAGTAGGGCTATACCTCTACTCCCCCTCTGGGCCATCGTGGCCTGTTCCAGGGCGACCTGTACTTTAACCTTTACCATTAGGGGCGATATTAATCTGTCTGGGAAACATGGTACTGTACCTTGCGAAGTAACCAAGGAAATGTGTAAATACAAAATATCAATGGGCAATTTGGGGTTCTCACAGCGATGCTGATGACTATGCAAGTGCTGTGGGATGTGACGCCGCATACCGACGTCTCGGACGACAGTAGTGCCCTAATCTTGACGGTCAAGACGATGACGACAAATGTTGCTTCGAAACTTCGGTAAGCATTTCCAGTGGGCACTTGGATCTTCAGAGAACGTCTACTGTGATGGAATGTCGCTGTGGTGGCGCCCTACAGCATGACAGTGTAGTTCAGCGTGCTGCACGATACGAGATTTGTGTTCATTTGGTGTTCACACTTACACGGGGGGGGGGGGGGGTGTCAGGGGGCGCCCCGGACGGTTGCCTCCACACACCCCTGGGGGAGAAAAAAAACAACAAAGGGGGCACTAAAAACGGG
>Ga0136643_10004417_pt1 | contig 19387 bp, 15 predicted proteins | sample TergutLab28metaG_FD_96883 | JGI IMG/M metagenome (GOLD analysis project Ga0136643, IMG submission 96883) | Labiotermes labralis P1 segment gut microbial communities from Petit-Saut dam, French Guiana - Lab288 P1 (version 3) (version 3) | ecosystem: Host-associated > Arthropoda: Insects >...
AAATCAAGAATCGGATATAAGACTTCAAGAAAGCTTATGATTCAGTTAGGAGGGAGGCCTTGTATAATATTCTCACTGAGATTGATATCCCTAGGAAACTGGTAAGGCTAGTAAAGTTGTGTCTGACTGAAAGGTATAGCAGGGACCGGGTAGGCAAGAATTTGTCTGACATGTTTCCTATTGAGAATGGTCTGAAAAAAGGAGATGCTCTATCGCCATTGCTTTTCAACTTTGATTTAGAGTACGCCATTAGGAGGGTTCAGGTAAACCAGGATGGCTTCAAATTAAATGATACACATAGCTTCTGGTTTATGCTGATGGTGTTAATATACTGGGAGGAGGTACACATACTTTACAGGAAAACGCAGAAGCTACGGTAGTGGCTAGGAAAGAGAATGGACTTGAAGTAAATGCCGATAAAACTAATTACACGGTCGTATCTCGAGATCAGGATGCAGGACGATGTCACAATATGAAGAATGACAATAGTTCCTATGAAAGGATGGAAGAGTTCAGATATTTGGGAACAACCTTAACAAATCAAACTTCTATCCAGGAAGAAATTAAGAGCAGATTGAAGTCAGGGAATGATTGCTATCACTCGTTACAGAATTTTTTTGTCTTCCAGTTTCCTATCCAAAAATTTAAATTTTAAAATATACAGAACTATAAATCTGCCTGTTGTGTTGAATGGGTGTGAAACGTGGTCGCTCACATTGAGGTAGGAACGCAGGCTGAGGGTATTGAGGAGAATATTTGGGCCTAGAAGAGACGAGGTAACAGGGGAGTGAAGGAAGCTGCATAATGAGGAGCTGAATGATCTGTACTGCTCACCCAATATTGTTCGGGTGATAAAATAGAGAAATATGAGATGGGCGGGGCATGTAGCGCGTATGGGGAGAAGAAAGGCGTATACAGAGTTTTGGTGGGGGAAACCTGAGGGAAACAGCCCACTGGGGAGACCAAGGCGTAAATGGGAGGATAATATTAAGATTGATCTTCAGGAAGTAGAATGTGGAGGTATGGAGTGGATCGAGCTGGCTTAGGATAGGGACAGGTGGCGGGCACTTGTGAATGCGGTAATGAACCTTCGGGTTCCATAAAATGCGGGGAATTTCTTGAATAGCTGAAGACCGGTTGGGTTCTCAAGGACTGTGCTCCATGGAGTAAGTAAGTAAGTCAGTCATTCAGTAATACTACTGGCATAACAGTATTGCAGTGTGACAGCAAATACAGGAGCTCTGAAAGGTTTTTAAATAGTTTAACAAAGCAGCTTACTTGGGGGATATAACTGTTTTAAATTTAATAATAACACTGATATTATTTATTCTCCCTGAAGATGATCCTGTAGGGACGAAACATGTACGACATTTGAACAAATGAGCTTGCAGTCCGATTTATTCTTTTATTTGTGCTGCTTTTGTTTCTGTATAACAGCATACAAAAGTGATTTAGAAGACAAATTGCAAACATACAACAAAATAAGCGGAGCTATAAGGAGACATTTTGGAAAACAAATGATCAAAGAAACAAAATTAAGAATTCACAACATTACACCTAAAGCAGTTTTGAAATCTGGAAGGGAAGCTTGGGTACTGAAGAAAAGAGAGGAATAATGTTTAGAAGCAGCACAGATGAAATTTTTGAGACACTTACTTGGAATAACAAAACTAGATAAAGAAAAGAATTAATGTATTAGGGAAAAAACGGGAGCACAGAACATAGTAAATGAAATAAAAGAGCACCAGGAAAAGTGGCTACAGCACGTACGGAGGATGGACACAAATAGAATACAAAAACAAGCACCACAATATCAACCAAAAGGACGAAGGAACATAGGACGACCGAGAAAGAGATGGAGGGACCAACTTCATTTTGTGGATTAAGGAACAGGAAACACGCCTAACCCTTCATGAACATGATGATGATGAACTTTTCATGCGTGTTGCTAGCGTCTTCTAACCCGAGACAAAGTCCTAAAAAGGTCACATGACAGCCATCTTGTAGTCCCACTTAGTTAACCTCGACAGGTTCACAATTCGTTTTCTGCAGCACATCTCAGCTGCTCCCTGCTAAGGTGCCTGTGGCACTGCAAGTTGCCCCAAAAACGCTCCCTCGCAGAGCAGCCAATTCCTTCTTCAGGGCGCAGCTACAAACAAGAGGGTTCCTGTTGACATACAGCTGTACTGACTCGTTTAACCCTCCTATGACACTTGCTTCAATATTTTCTAGCAAATTGTCTTTTACGAGAATTGTCGTTAGCATGTGTGCTCCTTCAAACATCTTAGGTTTCAAACTCTTCAATAAATTACTGTTTAAATTCAGCAAATTCAGCTGAACAAGTCCACCGAAAACGCCATGTTCTAAAGTTCTCAGTTTGTTATTTTGTAAACTCAGCGCTTTTAATTCCAACAGACCAAGGAACGCACCCGGCTCCAGAACATCTATTTCGTTGTTGTCTAAATGCAGCGACAGAAGATCCTGCAGACCTCTGAAGGCATTCTTCTTAATTGTAACAACACCGCAGCGAACTATGTCGAGTTTCCAAATATTGGGGAGATTCAGTTCCGAGAAGGCATTGGCTCCTATGACCTCTATGTGATAAGAGTGGAGGGCAATAGTTTCAGTCTGAGGCCCAAAATGACCTGCTAGATCCTCAATGTTACCGTTGCTGCAGTCTGCCCAGGGTCCAAGACATTTGCAGCTTCTTGCACACGTCGCAGAAGAGTCGTTGGCGCTGGACACTGCAGAAGCCATGACCAACAGCAGCGGCAGAAGTGCAGCACACAGAGACTTCAGCGGGAGCATGTTCTGCAGGAACACACACACACACACATTCATGTCGATAGCAGTGTATTATCACGTGAGGGACGAAATGACAGGAAAGCGGCTGCCATGTAAAAGAGTTGGGATCGTATGGAGGACAACAGAAAATGATGATGGAAAAAACCTGAGGGCCAGAAATCGCTGTAAGTCTAAGGCGTAGATGGAAACATAACATTGCAATGGATCTTAAAGAAATAGAATGGTCTGGTGTGAACTGGACTGACCTGAATCAGGATACGGACAACTGACAGGCTGTTGTGATTGCGGTAACGAACTCCCGGATTGCATAAAAAGCGGATAATAACTTGACTATCTGAGAACCCAATGGTTTTGCGAGGAGGACTGTTGATCTGCATGGAAACAGTCGGTCAGTGTCATATACCGAATGTGATGAGTTGCTGGTGTTTGTTACACCTTACAGTCACTTTATATTGTTTAATTGATTACCGACGTTTCGGATGAATCTGTTGCCCCAGTACTCACCGTAGAAGGCTACACAGACTTCCTTCTATTGTTAAAATGGAGGCCACAGGTCACTCAATACAAATTGTAACCACTTACCAGAGTGCACGGGATCATAATTAGAATCATACTACAAGCCGAACTGTTAACTGTCACGACAATGTCAAAGCTGCATGTGATTAGGTTTAGAGAACCAGTGTCTGTAGTATTTGTGGGACTTCAGAATTTGCGGTAAGCAGAATGACGCAGTGCAGAGGCCATTTTGTGTCGGACAGCTCAGCTCTTGTTTATTACCTCCGACCGGTACTGTGCCGCGTGCATCGGCGGTCCGCTGATTGTGCTAGGTTAGTACGACAAAGGCCGATTCACACATAGCATGCCGTGCGTAAATTCACACATGCCATGCCGCGCCCCTGTCATGCTCCGATAGCGCCGTGTCCTTCGTCAACGTCCGCGTGGTAGCCGGAAATATCCGAACCGCTAGTCCAACAGTTTAACGGATCGTCTTTTTTTGTAGTGTGCTGCTACCACTCTATTCCTCGTCCATGACTAACGTTTGGTTTCACACTGGCCACCTGCAGGTGAGATTGGTTTGCTTCTGGTAACAACCTTCGTGGAATTCCGCGTGGTAGCCGGAAGAAGCCGAACGCGGGCAGGTAGCGCACAGGCCGTCTTTCGACGGACGTGCTGTGGCGTGGCCTTGAGAAGAACGGCATGGTCGGAGCATGGCATGGGCATGGCATGGCACGTGTGAATCAGACACGGCCGCTCTGTGTAAATCAAATGGGGAAAGACACAATCTTAACCCTTAGAGGCACGGCATGGGCACGGCATGCTATGTGTCAATTGGCCTTAAGACAGCTGACAGAGAGAGACACGCGACAGTTGTCATTTAGAATAATGGCCGTAAGGATATTTGTATCATTGTTCTATTATGCTACAGAGTGAAGATGAGGCGTCATAATTTTTGGGCCCCCTTGAAAGTGAAGCAATAGCAGTCAGCTTTGTAATAAAATTAAATACTAAAACTTTAACAAGCAAGTTACGAAACCTCCTGGGGGTATTCACTGTGGTGTCACCAGATTTTAAATTTGTGCCTGTTTGCAGGAAAAATGAAAATGCATTTGAAATGTGCCTATGCATGTTTCACGCACACACACACATTTTTTTTTGTGTATCTTAGTATCCGTTATGTCATGTCATAATCGATATTTTATGAATGGCGATATATCGAATTTGTCGTATTTATTTCACAAACGGCGAAATTTACAATCGAACTTGCTCAGTTGTTATGTTCAAATTGTGGACTCTTCGGCCACAGCTATTTCCTTACACCGAACAAAGTCCGTCTATATTCTACAGACCAGTCCTGACGCTGTATCATAAATGAACCTAAGTCTGATCCTGAAGTGTGTGTTATTTCTGTCAGGTTTTAACCAAACATCGCAATTTGGCGATATGCTTAGCAAAAATTCCAAATGTGGAATTTCATGAAAATCGGTCCGGTGGCAAGCCGCGATATTTCATGCAGACAGGCCATTTTGCATGAAACTTGTTTAGAATATTATGCGAGTCGCTGCATTCCTTATGACACAGGAAACTAGGCTAAACACTGAGAGGAACTTTAGACAGCTGGAATGCATTACACTTCTATTGATTGCTAGGGTGTAGCTGAAGCAGCGGTAAGTGTCCACATCGTTACGTTTGTTTGTAACAAAACATGTTAATGTGAACACAGTCACAGCGTACATACCTGATTCCTCATCACCAGATGTCAGCAGCTGCAGTTCAGTTTGTACAGTACCACGAACCTAACAGTGTCTCTTGCTACAACAGTGCGGTAGTCCAAATAATACCGTCACCGTGTGTGCGTGTAGGTTGACGCAGTCTTCTCTGTAAACGAAACGCACAGCGCCACAGCAGTTGTGCACCAGAACAGCGCCGAAGTTGGTCTCCTTCCATCTGACAGCGGAAGCGCTTGCCCTGCCGGTTCGAATTACTCGTTTGACAATGAATCATTTCACACCGACATTGGGCGAAGGACGGAAAGGATAACAGTCGTCCATTGGTACACTGATAGTCAGGGACTATTCGTAGTCGGAACTGGAAGTGGCGACAACAAATCTACGTGAGTCATGTACTGAGTTGGTTTGCTGGAGCAGCAGTAGACCTTCCCACTTCTTTCTTTCTCTTTTCCTTCCTTTGTTATCAAACTCCTTCCGAACTGTCGATAAGTACTACCACGTAAAATGTAACAAGAAATGAATATAATCAGTTTAACACTGCATCCTGCAGGGGCAAGAAATTTTTTTCTCCGAAACGTCCAGACCGGCTGTGGGGTCCACCGAGTTTTCTACTCAGGTTGGATGTGCATTTGGCATGTATGGAGAAGAAGACAAATTTATACACGGTTGAGGCGATGAACTGTGCAGATATAGAGAAAAGCTTCAGAGTCAAACAGTTCCTGCTCATGGAAATGCAGAAGGTGGCTTCTGCTTATTGCACAGAGGACAGCAGTATCGACACACTGCACCAGGATATTCCAGGGGGAGAGTTGGCTGAAGGCACTGACATTACAGGTAGTTGGTTTGTAGCAGTATTTAGCACAACACATTGAATGTCAAGCACAAGGTGGCTGGATGATTACACGCTAATTATGTCAACAGCAAACATGGAGGCAACAATTTCCTCCGTAACACCGGCAATATAGCCCAATTCCATGAGCTACTAACACTGGGGAATACAAACAACATCAGCATTTCATGTTATTTACATTATGTAACAGTAATACTTCAGCATAGACAATATCTGTATGACAATATTAAGGATGCCTATGCTCAGTTTTCTCACGTTTAGGGATAATGGACCCCCCCCCCCCTCAAGGTTCACCTCATTCCCATGAATATTCCTACCTTGTTTGTTGATTACGTTTATGTGCAATCTATCTACACGTTCAGCCCAACTGATGTATCACATGTACTGTCTTCCAGAGCTTTGTCAAGAGATACATATTGAAATGATTTTAGAGGAAACGTTAAAAAAATAAAATTACAAATAATTAGAGGAAGTGCATGTCTTCTGGAATGCTATGCCATGTCACTGGGTGAGTAGGTACTGCATTTCCAAGTATATTATAGCCTCCATCTTTGAGGTAAACCGTTCTTGGAATATTTGGACATAAAGATGGCAGCATTATGGTCCTCCTACATTTTCAAGAACAAATCATCACTCAACATGGTGTCACATCCCAGGAGAATTGCACCTTAAGCAACAATGCTGTGGTAACCTTAAACCTCACAATTCATTTACATGTGCATGTGAATATTATGCATCTTTTCTGGACAGAAATGCACCCCGTCTTAAACATAACATATGTTTGCCATTGTACTTGGTGTGCAACATGAGTGTTTGTGACAGTACTTCATACTGTATTTTATGTTGATGGATGGAGCTTCTTTTTAATGCAGCAAATAATTTTTCAAATGTCAATTCTACATGGTGAATAGTTTCAATAGAAAATGTACTTCTGAAAAGCTAAGAGGATGGAGATAAGATACTTGAATCAGTTTAGCCCCATATTACATACATCTCCCCTCAATGATTCAAATTTCATTGTTTAAATATCTCGTCTTTTATTTTGCTTGGAACTATTTTTTTCTGTCTACCTTCCCTTTTATTCCTCTTTATCTCTTCAAATTTAACCTTAGTTTTACTCACTTTTGAACCTGCAGAACAAGAAAGTGGCTGTAATTCACATTAAACCTTTAAATGCCGAGTTAAATCCCATCTGCCATCTGCTGGCATTATTAGGAGCTCACCATATTCTCCATGTTAGCAGAATAAGGGTTAAAGGCTATAAGGATAGGACATGTGAACTGTTCGTTTATTCCATAACAGAGACAGAGTAATGAGAGGAATTCATTTTCTTTTCAGTGAAGGCATGCCAAAAGACACCAATCCAAGGCATCTTCTGAATAATGAAAGCAAATTCCATCATTTTTCCACCTGACAAGAATTCAGTCCAAATCTGTGTTAACTGCAAAACCAAAATTACAACATGAAAACACCAACTTCAACATTCGAGCACTCGATCATTGAAACTGGCTTTTATATTGAGGTAAAGATTTTATGTTATTTAGTTGAGAATTAAAATTCACACTTGAAGCTTCTTTATAGGAAAAGGAATATATGCAGCTGGCTCATAAAGAAGGCCACTGTCACATTTATTTGCCCCATTTCAACTTATGAATTTCACTTTCACAAAATTCTATATATACATTTTGCCTTTCCAGAGTTTCAAAACATGTACTGTTTACTACCTGTGATCAGTAGTAACAAGACGGTCTGAATACAAATGTGTGGGTTGTGAGAGTTATTACAGAGTTGTATATTTTCACACCCCCTAGCTTAGCAAAATGCAAACTTCATACGTGTTGGTTTAACAACTGACACACTCGCCCTCGTATTGAAACTGACAACTGAGTGGCTGGAAGGGGCACTGATTTCTTAGTTATCTCAAATGGTCTTTGTGTCCTTGTGAAATATACGAGTATTCACTCACACAAGTGTTCACCTGCAATATTTATGTTAAACATGTGACAAGGAAAAAATGTGTGGCAAAATATTTCTGAATAATATTCCACATATGAATGAAACATTCAGTCAGGCAAAAATAATATCTTTTTTTTTTTGTGTGTGTGAGACTTGGTTTACATTATGTATGAAAGTGTCAAAATAACAGATACTGGTTTCTTAAAAATCCCAGTAAAGTTCTTGAAGTTCCTCAACATGATCTTAAAGTTCATGTCTGGTGTGCAGTGAGTGTGCACAAAATCAGAGGGTTTATATTTCTCAAAAAAGTAAGTTCTGACCTTTCTATTATTATTCAGGGAGTTGTCAGAAGAAGAGGAAATGTGGCAGATAGACATTATTTGTATGAATTGAGACTCAATTTTTGAAAAGAAACTTCCTATTTCAAGTCCGCAGCTCTGTCACTTGTCAAGAAATATTTCCATAAGGTGTGGCGCTTGCTTAGAAGCTGCCGGTCAGCATCTCAAGACTGATCTATAAAATAAGTTAATGGGAGTGCTGGGGCAAAATCAGATTCTAAATTCCTGGGGATGTGATTTTCTGTACCCAAGGATGTGATAAAATACATTCCCAACCCAACCATCTCACATTTGATGCTGCAATAACATATCACAATAGATCTTGACATAACGTTGCTGAGGTCATCTTTTTTATGGACTGTTACGAACAGAATGAAGTATGTAAGGGTCCAGCAGTCCATTCCTTCTTTGAATGCTTCACACTTGGAGATGGGACCCACACGTTGTCCCTAATTGTCAGTAACTAATTACCGATCTACGATGTGTAACATTCCAGAAGAGTGAAGATTTAATTTACAGTGTGGCAGAAGCCTGAGATGACACATGACTTGTCTTTATTTGTCTTCTTTGGTCATTAGTAACAAAAACACATGGGTTATAACATATTACAATAAATTACAATATGCTGCATTACATTATGAAACATATTAACTGTAGATATGTATATTTATATCATATTTTGTCTTCATGATGACACTGCCTTCCATTTAATTTTCATAACCTTCTATCAATATTTTAGCTTTAACTATCCACTGAAATAAACGTACTCATACATGTAAAACGTTACATCGTACATAAGCATTGATGCACTTACATGGTTTCTGACTTACACAGAAACCTCAGGAATGAATTAACTGTGTAAGTTGGAGATGTACTGTATTAAGTTTTGCGTATTATCATAGTGGAGATGTGTTCAATTTACGTGTCATTGGTGATGCTGTCCTGCTGTCTGTTAGAGTTGGAGATGTGCACAGTGTGCATCGCAGAATTCTGTTGAAGCATATGTGAAAACTTCAACTCCTGTGTCAGATGTGGAAAGTACTGCTCTTCTCTGTCTTCTTCATGGTTAAACCTGGGCTGCATCTCGGTAACAGTCTTCAAATGCTGTAATTTTACTTCAGCAATCAAGTGTGGTGGAAGACGTTTCACAGTGAGAGCAATACTTCTGTAAAAGAGATCAATCTCATCTTCTTTCTTTTCACAGCTACTGGTGACATAAATTACTTCTTGGTGTTTGGCCTTGTTGTTGTTTGGTAAGTATGCAACTTGTTCATTATTTTTTCTCTTCTTTGAACTTTGTGAAGATAACACACTTGCTACACTCGATGGTGGACTAGCTGGCAAGGGATATGGGTCGCAATATTCACTGCCATTCACATCATCCTCACATTCTTCAGTGTCCTCATACTGTATGCTGTCTGCACTGGCTTGGGTTCTGCAACACGCGTGTTTATCCCAAACTGATTGCATTAAGTCACAATTCACTTCACGTACTCAGTATGAAGCAATGCTACCACTGTACATGTACCACTTTTAAACATCATTTAATCAATTTTCAGCACCTTTTGATCAATACAGATAATTAGAAGGGAGAATGGTGGCTAAACAATTTGCATTGCCAAGGCTTACTCAAACTTGTACTTCATCTTGTTGTGACTATGTACGGTATGATTTAAGGTACAAACTTAGGCAAGCCTTGGCAACACCACAGACTGGCATGTAAGTGTCTCCCTGATTTGGGTCTGTACTGATACAACATGGTGTGGGTTCAATAAGTCACATTCATAACTGGTGTTATTGCATACACTTGCACCTTTTATTTTTGTAAACCTGAAATTAAGCTTTTATTTTCTCTAGCTGTAGTGATGCTTTACTGGTCTCTATTGAGGAGGTCAGTCTAAAAGTAAATTGTGTGAATACTAAGCAAATGTTCATGATTGCATCAACAGAATGCAGGCAAAAATCACAGTATAAACACCTACTAAATCCTGTAAAAATGTGGCAAAGTTTAAATATTTGGGAATGACATTAACAAATCAAAATTGCAAGCACAAAAATATTTGGGCAGATTAAACTCAGGGAGTGCTAACTACCATTCAGTTAAAAATATTTTGTCTTCCCACTTGCAATCTAAAAAGAGAACGATTCAAATAAACTTCACATATTGAGGCGGCAGGCAGTTTCTGAAATGTTTCGTGTTGTGACAAAGGAAAAAGTCCTAAAATGTAACTGACAGAACTTAAAATAAACAGAACTACCATTTTGCACATTGTTTTGTCTGGGCATGAAATATAATCTCTCAATCTGAAGGAAGAATACGGATGAGGGGTTGGCGACACTATGGTGCTGAGGGAGATATTTGTACTGAAGAGGGAAGAAGTAGCAGGAGGTTGGAGGAAAATGCATAGTAGGGAGATTCATGATTTGTACTGCTCACTGTATATTATTAGGGTGATCAAATCAAGGAAGATGGATGGGCAAGGCATGTGGCACGTGTAGGGGAGAAAACAAGTGCATACACAGTTTTCATAGAAAAACTTGAAAGAGACTAGTTTGAAGAACTAGGCATACATGTGAGGACAACATTAAAACATATGTTAAAGAAAAAACTTTGGAGGGTATAGAATGGATTCAAGTGGCTTGGGATAGGGACAAAGTGTAGACTTTTGTAACAACTGTAATGAATGCATGGAATTTTTCAAGCATATGAGGAACTGTTAGCTTGTCAAGTAGGACTCTGCTATGTGGTTAGTTCATATATACGACTTAATTTATTCAGTTTTGCTCTAACTGTAACTATGTAGTGCTGTCTGTCATAATTGTAAATATTTACCTTTTTCTACCTGGAACAATGTTCAAAAATGTAAGTACATTCAGAAGGGGCCATTTGCAACGTCTGGACGAGGAAGCTGTCTCTGCACTTAGTTTTCCTTCCCGTATTAATCTCTTGTATGTGTCTTTAATTGATCGCCACCTTCTTTTGCAATCCTCATCTAAAGCATAACAAGATGTTTTACACTTTTAACAACTGTTGTGATCATGCAGGCCAATAACTAATGCTGTTGCTACTCATCAAAACATATGTTATTTTCAAGGTTATTTACACTTTCATCAAACATTGACATTATCTCGAACCTTTTATTTTAGATATATCCTAATAGAAACTACTCAGGTGACTGAACTATGGGTTTCAAGTTTTTGACTGTAACATCAGCCTAATTGTGAGATTCATGTATTGTTTTAGAGAAGAAGTTCTGAAACAAGCTCCTAATGCATAGATTTACAGTCCTACAGATCTATTGTGACTACAATTAGCGTTCTACTTTAATCTTGTGAAGAACTTATTAAGTACTATATGTTTTGCCAAGTTTATTTTGTCCAACAAAATCTCTAAGATTTGCATATTCACCATGTTTGTAACTGTTAACTTAAAAAATAACATACCTCGCATCATGTGCATGTACGAGTGATTTCAGGTTTCCGCCGCGGTGAAAATGAGATCGTCGCTCTTCTGAGATGTTACACGGTGTAGAGTGGTACTTACCGACGTTTCGGGACAACCTAATGGCCTCAAATTCAAGGGTCAAACAGTCCAGCATACCAGAAGAGCGACGACCCTATGCACATGTATGTTTACAGTCCATCTCCATAGAAGATTTCATATGCTTAGCTTCAATTGAGTTGCTTACAACCAAAATGCCTAAAGTGGAAAAATATTCTCGCACGGCCCCCCATGTTCTTACTCCACATTCCACAACATTTCACTTCCGTGATTTAAGGCTTCCGCCGCGGTGTGTATGAGATACGCTCTCTTTTGGGATTTTAAGTAGCGTCGATTTGTAGTTTGTTACTGAATCTTCTGGGGCTGTTGGACCCTTGATGCTGGACCGATACGTTGTCCAGCAACGTCGGTACAAATCATTAATCTACGCTGTGTAAAAATCCAAGAAGAGCACAAATCGCAACATTTTACTTCAACAAACGCTGCACATTTTTTCTAATATCAGTTGCCACTGAACATTTAGTGGCGCTAGAATTGTAGTTGTTACGTTATTACTGGCTTCGATATCAATCAGTATGGCGTTGGGTTGAACATAGGCGTAACTTGGATCATAATACTGGGGGGGGGGGAAAAAAATCCGCCATTTGTTTTAAAAATTAATTTACGAGGAAGTCAAGTTAAAATCAGGGGGAAGACTGGGTTGAACTAGTCCTTAATACACTCGTATATATAAAACCCCTTCCCCCCTCTTACCCAATTTTTTTTTTTTATTTGCCCCTCTTCAACTCAACAGCCAAAAGAAAACTATTGCTAGGTAGAAAAACTATTAGAGGGACTGTAAAGCAATACCACCATACTTTCGGATGTAAACCTGATGATGGCCAAATTAGGCCGAAACATGTAGCTTACTCATCCTTTATTAAATACCTTCTTTATATATTGTTGTGTTATTGACTGATACCCACAACTATTGTTTATATACACACAACGGGGATGGCTCATTTTAAAATTATTAGAGGGCGGCCATTTACCCCCTTTACACCCTCCCACGTTGCGCCTGTACGGCCGACCTCGAACAGCATAACGCCATATACCAAGTTCCATACGAATCGGTTAACTGGTTAGAAAGCTGATACACATAGGACGACATAATAATTTCATACGTCTAACTTCTTCCCCTACAAAAGTGTGTTAAACCTTACAAACATGTATAAGGTAGGCCTACTTGTACATAAACTCACCACTCTTTCCATGCATGTGACTTGCTATTCCTTTCCACGCAATGTCCTTCGCGACTGCATCTCTGTAGTCTTTATGGGACGAATCGTACAAACATTTACTGTTTGATACAAGCTCCACCAGCTTCATTTCCTCATCACGTGTGAATTTTTTATCGCCCATCGTGCAAAACACAACCCCGGTTTCTACAAGCAGCAATCCCTACTGCAACGATTGCAACTGCCAAATCCAACGTAACACATGACTGGTGCAAACTGCTGTGCACAGCAGCAGCTGCAGCGGACGCGTGCGACACCTTGCAGCAGCTGCAGTAACCACTGACTGCAGTACAGAGCGCTGGCAGATGAGTAGGTGTGGTTGGTACGGGTGTGCTGAATGTTACATAGTATAAATCTTGAATGCGCACATTTATTCAATTTATGTGTTTGTAACGGCTCTTATCAACCTCTCGAGTTATTAGGAACCTGTGTGACCGACCGAGCAGCAGTTCAATACACTGACTTGCACTGTGCACAGTTTTCGCATGGCACTCGGTCGAGTTTCGTTGTGGCTCTGTCCGTCATACAATGTCACAGCTTGTGAGTGGTGTCACAGTGTCATAGCCAGCACATGTTGCCAATATAATTGTTAAACTAATAACTGTATTAGATCTTGTAATCAGTCACTACTGCGTGTATCGTTGAATCCAGACAACACAGACTTGCAGTTGTTGTTGATTATCATTTAAAGCTTTCCGCATTTTTCTTCTGTTTTAATTACGGAGGCTTTCATCCCACGTGACTCTCCACCAGGTCGTCAAGGCCTTCAGTCAACGCAACCGAGTCACTGATCAGACATCCATTCAAACGGACATAATGCCATTTGTGGAATGAGGTCACGTCAAGATCGTTACTCAAAACGGAAAATCCGTGAGCGTAAGCACAATCCCCATTATATTTTCAAGGTTTTCATGTAATAGCCTAGCAGTGCGTTTTGTACGGACGGAGTGACGTAACAAACCTGGATCAAACTTTGAGTAGGCCCCGGTTGCTTTACCGGATGATGCCATTTGTGTCTCAACATGTCGCTTGTCGCCTTAGATGTCCGGGTTTTGTTCTGTGCTTCAAGCATCTACAGTTCTTCATTGCACTTGTTTGAAAGGAATAAATACTGCACTAATTATTGTTTCGTTGCTCATAGAGTTTTCGGACTGAATGCTGAGAGCAGGTCACTTATACATGAAATAGATAGCGGATTGGCGGACAGATAAAACAGTGACAAAGCACTTCCCTGTCTAGTGCTCCCTGATACACGAAAAAACAGTGTTTTTTTTTAAGATTTCCAGGCTTCGCCCTTTTGTCCTTGTGTTAAGCGTAGTACATAGATGAAGATGAGTATGCATGCAGCACTGGTGGAATGGCACTGACAGGGGAAGATATTCGGAGAACCCCCCCCCCCCTTTTTAGTGCAAGTGTGTCCATCACAAATGTTACATCAACTGGCCCTGGATCGAAGCCAGGTCTCCGCGGTAATAGGAAAGTGACCTGCTTTGAATTTAAGGGTTTTGTGTTCAGCCCTCAGTAAACACATTCCTTCTCGGTTATAAAACCCAGTCAGTTGATACTTCATGATGGAATAATCGCCGTTTGTTCTGACATGCTTCCCGGAAACAAGTTACACTATCTAGCATGTCCTCCCTCTCCGTGAAAGCCGTATTGCTCTTTCACTGTAGTATTTCTGTAGCGTGGAAAGTAAGTTTCATAGCGAGCAGATTAACAGCCAGTCGGTTATGGGGCTTCACCAACATGTGACAGAAGTGCAGCTGTTGTGACCGCAACGACTTGCAAATGTTCTGATGGCTGGACGAATGACAACTGGACAGACAAGAGAGCCAGGATTAAGATACTGGAAAGTTTTACGAAATAAAAAAGAAAAACAAGCCACATTGGTTTTATCGCGTTGGAAGTGCTGATATATGATGAAAGGCATGCTGCTGAGTAGGTTAATGTAGCGGTAAAGGTAAAGGCCGACATTTGTGTGCGGAAACTGCCCGGTTCGAAAAAAGGCTCTGGTGCCAACACACTCCTACTGTCCAATCGCAATGTAATTCACGATCGAGAGGGCAGCAGTCCTTTGTACTAGATTTTTGTAAAGGGAAACTTTCATGATTTCAGTTAGTCGTTTATGAAAATTCTGCGATTGCACCTTAGAAAAGGCCACGACATCTTCCTTCCACGTGATTCAGCGCTACTGAACACGTGACTGCAGGTGTAATCGTCCCGCTGAGAGTGACAGAATTATGGCGAAAAAATAACTTGCTGTTTTTCGTAATGGAAGAGCACACGAAGGAAGGTTACTTTATTGCAATGGAAATACCGGCGAGAGTTCAAATAGATGCCGCTGGTAGTGTAACTAGACTGGGAAGGGAGAAAGAAACTTATCCGATCTTCGTCAGAACTAATTTCTCGACTGAACTGGAAACAAACCTCTGTGGTGTAAGATAACGAAAAAATGGGAGAGACTGAGAAGATGATTCAGTCTATCCGACGGTTAGCTGTGCTTCAGTGACTCCCACGCTATACAGACATGTGAAGATATCCCTAATTTCGGTAGCAGATTCATGCTTGGGCCTCTTTACCTCCTATAAAAGATGTCCCAGTTCAAGAGCTTTTTTTTTCGGAGATATTCTGGACTCTTCGTAAAAAGAGAAAGATATCGACCGTCCATCCATAGTCTAATCATCACGCTTATGTTATTTACCTCTTTGTGTTATCCAGCCCCATTTGCTTCACTGCATTAGTAACCACGCAAAGATAAAAATTAACAAGAATTATATATAAAGATACACTCCGTACCGCACAGTAAACACACTCCTTCACAAAACTTGGAAGTGTGTCATCCTCGTTGTGTTTGTGAAAACTGGAAAGGATATGTAGTCAAACACATCTATGTCAATTAAGATGTTTTAATGACTATACTATCATATCCTTTCCAGTTTTCACACACACAACAGGGATGACACACTTCCAAGATCTGGACGCTAGTCAAAGCCTTATGCGCCTTTTCGAGAACCTTAAGAGGAAACTATATAATTGTAACGCTGGCATTTACTTCAATAAACAATGCCTCACCAAAAACTAACGCCCACCTACGCCAAGATGAAAGTTCCCAACACTTCACCGGCACACATACACACAAAACCAAACGTAACCACTATGAGAATCAAAGTTGAAGTCAGATACGCTGTAAAAAAAAAAACAGAGTCTAAACGTGCAGATTTACAACCTATACCTACAATTAGCGGACTCCTGGTCAAATATTTGGCCACACATACAGCGCGCAATTGATGAAAATCTTCAGAAAGAGTTCAGCCGTAGATACAAAACCCTGGACAACAAACTTGCGCGTTTAGCCCAACAGTAAACACGCACAAAAACAACACAGCATTCATTCTACCCTAGAGTTGTCAACATGACCGACATATCTTGCTCAGAACCCGAAATGGCCATCTTACAAAAGGGTCCCAAGTATAACATACACAGCAAACACAAATACTGGCTCCAAACACTGGCCCTTGAGGCGAAACAGCCATAACACTTCTCCCCCATCAGATCGAGAAGTACACAGGAAGTTGACAGCTGAACAACAAATTCCCACACGTACATAGCACACAATCTGAATCCAAGATCAGCCGGAGCATAAAAACAAAACTCAATGACAGCAGAGCCATGATTGCCCGGGCAAATGAAGGGAAATCGCTTGTGATTTTACCCACAGCGCATTACGAGAACAAAATAGAACAATTCATACAATGCAACAATTTCCTAATCTCTAAATCAACCCCACATAATCTTTTCAAACCCAAGTCAGAAAAGTTACAAACAACAGCAAAGCACTTATCCCTTCAGACGCACACATAAATCTAAACCCATCCGCACCGTCCATCACAGGATTAATCAAACTGCACAAACCAGAACATCCGATTCGCCCAGTAGTCAACTGGAGAGGAGCCCCCGCTTACAAACTTGCCCGGCTATTCACACAGAAGATCAGATCAGTAGCCCCACTACCAAACACATATACCATAGGTAACACCAGAGAACTAATCAAAAGACTTGAGGGCACCCCAATACTCCCTAGCCTCACTAGAGCCTGTACACCAATGTCCGTGTGAAATAAACCAAAGATATCTTTGCTAACACCCTAGTGAAAAACAAAGTGGACCGCCCCGAATCAGACAAGAGCTGCTAAACTAGTATGACACAATTACTCATCAAAACTATTTCTCCAGTAACGGGAAAATGTTAATTCAACAGGATGGACTGATTATGGGCGCCCTCGGGGCTCATAGTAGAATTCTTCCTCCAAAACCTAGAAGACACACTCCTCACGCAACTCTTTGCCAAAAACAACATCACTGCATATTTTCGCTGTGTGGACGACATCTTGATGATTTATGATTCCTGCCACACTGACATAAAAAACATACAACATAACTTTAATATGCTCCACCCAATCATGAAGTTCACAGCAGAACCGGAATCCGACAACAAAATAAATTTTTTGGACATTATTATTTGCAAGACCCCCAACAAATTGGATAACCTCCATATACAGAAAACCATTCTTCACAGACAGCATTATTCCATATTCCTCGAACCACCCACCCCAACACAAGCACGCTGCCATTAGGTACCTATATAACAGACTGAACACTTACCACCTGCAAAATGACGAATACAAAGAAGAACTGGACACTATCCATGACATCATGCTGAACAATGGATTCCCGGTCCACACACATATCCCCCACCCCAAGATAACCTACCATGACCCCCAACCAAAAAACTGAAACGACTACGTAAAAATGGCCCCCCTTCACATACATTGGTAGGGAGACCACTTTTATTACAAACCTTTTCAAGAAGACTAACCTAAGAATCACATTGCGCACCAACAACACTCTCCAGAAACTAGTGATTCCAAAACACCAAACTCTGGACAAATACAGCAGATCCGGAGCATACAAACTAACATGCCCGGATTGTAACAAAGCGTATGTAGGGCAGACGGGAAGAAGCTTTGCACGAAGGTTTAAAGAATACAAAAATGCATTTAGGTCCAAAAGAAACACCTCAAACTATGCCAAACACGCTCTGGAACATTCACACCCATTTGGCCTCATTCATGAAACAATGCAGGTTTTGCAGTAGCAAGGTTAAGGGAACCCACCTCAACACCATAGAAAGGTACTTTATTTACAAAGAGTTTTCTAAAAACAACCACCTAAATGACGAATTTAACATAACTCCAAACAAAATCTTCTATGCCTTAGTAAAATCCCGCTAGCCATAAAAGCCCATCCCACCCAGCCCCAACCAAGATCCGACCAACCGGGTGGCAAACACTGACCCACCCCAACTCAGGACCACCACAACCTTTCCAGCAAGGCAGGAACTGACACAAACAGTAGTAATATGCATCTGTGACGACAATACAGAACGTGTAAAAAAAGCCACCACGTGCACGTAGCCTAAATACTACAGCAACGAATAGGAGTGACAAATAAACAAGAAACTCGATTAATAGTGTGACAAACGTCTTACAGTGAACAATAACAGTGCATAGAAGAAAACAGCTACACAGTGACGAGAAACAGTACACAGCAGCAACAACAGTGTAGTGCCAGAAAACCACAGGGTACATTCCGAACACAGTGACATAGTGTTCTGAATGTGAGGGCTACCAGTACAGTGCAAAACACAAACTCCAACAACACAAGTGCTCAATATAGGACTGCTGAGACACGCAGCGCCACCACCCACATGGACATACACTAACCTAAGGGTAAATCCGGAGCAGGCTGGAAACACACAAACACCCGCAGTATAAGTAAGTACTAAGCTATTTAAGTTTTTCCTCCAATACAGCAAAAACTTTCAATACATAGTTAGGCCGGATTTATTCACCACCCTCTCACACACATCTCTGTCCCAACAGGCAAACAGACTGTACCTCCAGGTCACTTTCGGACCTCCCCGCAACACGACCCCAATTAGGGTGAAGGAAGAGGAACAAGCCTCTTCATAATACCAGCGCACCAAGAAACTACAAACTCGGTAATAGACACCAGACCCTATCGTGCCTCTAGCCAGAGCATACCACCGCGTTCAACATAGAAGTTACTTATTACGCAACAAAGCCCGGATGTGGAGATTTCTCCATCACGTGCGCGCACAGTATATATAGTAGGACCTTAGGTTCTCTTGAAGACAACCTGAAGACGGCCAGTAGGGGCCGAAACATGTAGCTGTCTAGTATAGTCATTAAAACATCTTAATTGACATAGTTATTTTGGACTACATATCCTTTCCAGTTCACACTCCGTCTCGGCTATAAAAACCAGCCAGTTAATGTTGTATGGGGAAATAATGGCTGTTTGTTCTGAGATCCACACAAAACACATAAATACAGCTGTGTGGGCAGAACG
>Ga0136643_10004418_pt1 | contig 19387 bp, 12 predicted proteins | sample TergutLab28metaG_FD_96883 | JGI IMG/M metagenome (GOLD analysis project Ga0136643, IMG submission 96883) | Labiotermes labralis P1 segment gut microbial communities from Petit-Saut dam, French Guiana - Lab288 P1 (version 3) (version 3) | ecosystem: Host-associated > Arthropoda: Insects >...
ACCAAAAACGACACCTTCAGCACACACGCCTTCCATATCTTTCTAAACGAGATCTCGTCCCCCACTTACACCACACTAATGTTTGTACTGTACCATATTATATTATGCAGTTTTTTCCTCCGATATTTTATCCAACCTGACGATGGCCATAAGGGCCGAAACATGTAGTTGAGATATTTATATGTATCTGACAATATAGTTGTGTTAAGACGGTAATACCCTTGCATAATTGTTTACCTTTGGTTAACCAACACAAAGAGGATGACTCTCCTTGAAGAGCATAAGCTTGTCAGTAGGAACTGTGGTGTAGTCTGCACGCGTATTTTAGTGCAATATTTCTGCTTTTATCTAATTAGCACAACGTGTCTTAGAGAACAGCCATCATGGAGCTGGAAGTTGTTCATTTAGTGACAAAACTCCTGACATTTTTGCTGGCAAAGAATCATTACAATGTTTACTAGAGCCTGTTAAAAGACCGTGTCCTTTGCTAGACGAATCCAATTCACACCTTATTTCTGATCAATTTTCATAAACTCTCACAAGTGGTTCCCTCTCTTCCGGGTTTCTAATCTGTACTTTTCACCTATCACAGACGTGCTCCGTGTCCTCTTGATCTCAGCTTCCATTGAATTAATTCCTCTCATATCTGATAAAGAGTTCTAGTCACGGACCTCCATTATGTCAATATGCAACCCCCAATTACATCCTCACTCATAGGTCGAAATATTCTTCTCAGAACCTTCTCTTCAAACTCACTCAGTATTCGACGTTCTTCCCACACGTTGAGACACCGAATGTCACGCCAGTAAAAATGTACACATAAATCTTTTTTTTTTCGGATATAGTATGGGAGCATAAACAGTCTCAGTGTACCAATTTATTGTAGCCCAACACCTTTGGCATATTTGTTTATTAGGTAGAGCGATTGCTGGCCACCGCCATCCGTTATAAATTTAAACTACAACGTACATTCAAGAACCGTTGGTGACGGGTAGGAGGGGTTATCTACTAAGATTTAAACGAGAAAACGGTTGGCACCAGGTAACGGAATTGGGTGAACGCTAGCAGTCGAGTACGAGAGCGGTGTGAGTGAGGTGGTGGAGAGTTTGATAACGTAAAACAAAAGGTTACAAGTTCGGGAATTAATTGACTGTTGGTTCTCCTTTAGTTAGAACATGATTATTATTTGATTAACTGATCAAGCTCAGACGTTGCATCTCAAATACATATAAATACATAAACAAAGTGAAGACAACGTGTGGATCGGATGAACCTCACCCGTATCCTAAGACAAGTTCTCCTACCAGACTGAGCACGTCGGGACATGCAAGTTACAAAGGACGATCGTGTATATTATGCTATATCAAGTGCAGATGCATCTGTAGCGGAATGCAGTAGCGCCTAGTAGCACGGTGACACGCGAAGCCTCTGAGGTCAGACCACCAGGCTGACCTCTGTGACGTCCCTTGTCGAAAGACAGGGAGACAGACAGACTTTTCCATAATACATACTCTGGAAAAGGATCGGCTAGAAGGGAGTAGAATATTCGAGAAGTGCATGAAGTGGCATAAAAGCAAAGTGGACAGCCAGAGTTTTGTTCGCGGCGAGTTACCGTGTGCTTGTAGCGAATAGACGAAGCACTGCAGGTACGGCCAAGAGTTAGACTGCGACTGCGGAACTGAATAGTGCTGTGCGTGTATTGTAGAAGTGAATCTGTGAAGTACTGTGGTCGAGACCTGAGGCAGTGCCCAGTGCAGTGAAAATCGGAAGGCAACAGAACTTAAAAAAAAATAAATAAAGAAACTACTTTTGATAGGGCTGTGGGCTCGCAGCACAGAATAAGCGAGTGAAGGGTAATCTCTTGTGAATAATTCTTGTCATTGCTACGTTTCAGTTACTGGACCTTTTAATTATTACTCCATGGAGGAGAGTCCTTGAGAAGCTAATCGGTTCTCGGCTAGTCAAGAAATTCCCCGCATTTTATGAAACCCGAAGGTTCATTACCGCATTCACAAGTGCCCGCCACCTTACCATATCCTGAGCCAGATCAATCCAGTCCATGCCTCCACATACTACTTCCTGAACATCCATATTAATATTATTCTCCCACCTACGCGTGGGTCTGCCAAGTGGTCTCTTTCCCTCAGGTTTCCCCACCAAAATCCTGTATAAACCTTTACTCTCCAGCATATGTGCTACATGCCCCGCTCATCTCATTCTTCTCGATTTGATCAGTCGAACAATAATAAACCATAGTGTCAATAAACGCTGTTATTTGTTAAACCCAGGGCCTATCTCTTATACTACATAATGGAGCATAAAAAAATTGTCTTTGCTTGTCTTATGCTTATGATCAAAAATTGTGGAATATTTGAATAGTTTATTTTATAATTACCATATTGTACTACGGTGATGAGGCAATAGCACACGTATACAGAGAAAATAATGTGAAATTCCCAGAAATGTGCCATTGTGCCTCCATTTATAGTTGTCCTACACTTGTCCATACCTGTAAGATGGGGCCAAAGATGGGTTTGGATGGCCACTGCCACTGCTCAGGAACATGAGCAATTCAGCTGTTATAATGACAGCAGATGTGGTTCCCATTTTGTTTAATGTGTGCAATTATTCATCCTGTTGAACAAGATCAGCAGTTAAAGAATGGTTAGTTGTAGACTGTAAAACCACTAACTTTGACAGACTCGCCTCCATATCATTATAAGCAAAAAGATTTTGGCACTGTGACTGTTACAACCGCAATGAAGCAAATGCCACTGCCTACTTATGAAGCCCAAGTCATGAGCTTTACAAATATTTCATCTGGAGGAAATGGAAGTGCAACAATTAAATTACATAGCACATTAACATTCATAGCACATCCCAAGAAAATTAAATCGTTTTCATCCACTTCCCAATGTTTTTTAAATCAAAAATGCAATATAACAAGTTTTAAAGATACTCGCCAGTATGTTTCTTGTCACCACACTCTTCAAAGGACACCACTAATACGAAATACCAAAAACAAAAATGCTTCTCACAAACGTGTGCATTGAATCTACACAATACTAGATCTTATCAACTTTATTCACGGCTACAGGTTTTGGCTCTGATTGTCAGCCATCATCAGGCATTCAGAAACTTTGGTACAGGAAACATTGTGTAGGGGAGAGGGGCTAGTTGGCTGTAGGGGTAACCCCCAGTTACAGCACAGGATAGTACCTGGCAATTTGTACTCTTCAATAGTCTTTACTGAGAGCGGTCAGCAAGCGTCAGTGCTCTGTGAGCTGTGACTGGAGCGTGGTCTGGTGTTTAATTTTTGACAACGCAGGAAGTAATGTTTCATCACTGTATAAAATGTTTCATGTTCAAAATTTGTTTACAGCTACATATGATAGTGTGCCGCCCATGAAGGATACCTCCTTTTGGTTAACTTTGGAACTAGTGAGAATTGTGGCCTTCTGTTGTGTTCGAGGATGATGCAGTCTAAATCATGAAAAGGTGGCACGGTGGCAAGTCGGCACAGGCAGCGTGGGACTATTTGGCTCAATGTGTCAACTTATCCCTCTTACGGTTGGTAGCTTATGGGTCAATTTTTTACCAATCTGTTCTCTTTATGTCTATTTTAAGAAGCAAAATAATGCGTACTAACAAGAAGAAGTCAGATAGGAGCACCACACGTCTTGACGCACTGCTTCGAGATATGAGAGCGGTGCGAAAACTTCGAAGGTCAACAAAGAGCACGACGAAGGATTTTCGGATTAATTTTCGTATTTTGGCAATATACTGCAATAGGGTGAGATAGACTGGCGTAAAAGGCACCTCACCAACACTGTCATTGAATGCAAGGTTCATTCAACAGATTGAACACTCGGTCTCTCCATCTGGGTAGATGAAGAAGGATCATTTTGTAAGATATTTAAAACGCTTCATGACAAATGTCAAAACTTCGAAAGAGAGACCAGTAGTTCTTTTGCTAGACAACCACGATTCGCTCTTGCCATAGAGGCATTAGACCACTACAGACAGAATGGAGCGACTGTTGTCACTTTCCTTTCATACTGCAGTCATAAACTCCAGCCCCTGGAAGTATCAGTCTGCAGGCCACTTAAGACGTACGTGAACAGTGCGTGTGATGCCTGGGTAACTAACCATCCTGGCCATACAATGAAAATATATGATATTCCTTGTATTGTCAAATCATCTTTGCATCTCGCGGTTTCTCCAGGAAACATCTAAGCAGGGATAATTTTCATGACGAAGAATTTATGGGGGCTTACGTTACAGATATACCTACTCATCCTGTGGCTAAAGCAGCTTCCAACAGTAACATGAACCCCCAAAGACGTCGATTAATTCTCCAGGACCGTCAATATCTACTTCAAAAGATGAAACACATCCTTCTTCCCCAGACGACATACGACCGCCTCCTAAAGCCGGAACCAGAAAGAGTCAGAAAGTAAACAAGAAGAAGAAAACAACTGTCATTTTGACTGATAGTCCCGTCAAAAATGCCTTGAAAAAACTAAGACACAAGTCTTGGAGAAAATAAGATAAACGGGCCCCCAAAAAAGAGGAAAGAGAAGCGTGTGCAACGTTTCTAATGAGAGATTCACAGTGGAAACACAGAAAAACACCAAGAAATCGAAGAATGCAAGTGACACAAAAGAAGAAGGCTCCAAGGATACTAAATGTCTGCCCTCCTTTGACGCATATTCTAGAACTGCGTCCAGAGAAATGTGGATTCAGTGCATAGAATGCAAGTTGTGTGCACGTGAACAATACACTGTTGGCAGTCCCACATTTATTTCTCAAATTACCAGAACGATGGATCGGAATACTTTGTTTAAAAATGAATGCTGTTGATTCTATGCTGCTGCTGCTATATTGTGTTAGCTTTGCTTCTAATTTCCTTTTTCAGTTTAAGTAAATGTATTCCATTTTGAGCGGATTTTTTATTTTTACAAATGTGTTATTACCATCACAGATTCTGCAATTGTACAAAACTTGTATTTGACAACCTTTTATCTTAAAACAGTAAACTGACCATTGTCTGTCGTTATTACACTTTGAAATATTTGTACCTTGATTTACATGTATTTTTATCACATGCCAACTTTCCCCTGTGAAGGGCAGGTTGGCACACGTGCAGAAATTTGGGAAAAACCTCACTCTCTACTTACTTATAGGTAGCATGAAAATTGTATAGCTCAGGTTGTAGCCTAAGAGTGTCGCTACCCAACTGTGCCCTTATGTTCAAATTAGCGAGTACAGAGAAAATGTGAAAAATCAAAAAATAAAAAGTGTACCAACGAGCTCCCCTCTCCCCTACTGCGTAAGAAGGCGATTTCTTCAATCCGTAAGGTGCAGACGACAGGTTCATTCAAGCCGTGAGTAAATTCCCACAAAACTACATAGCGTCTCATCACATAAATCAAAACTTTTCATATCCTTGTCTGTATTGTAATAAAAGATGAGAAAATCATTTAGAAAATACAGTGCATTTTTCATCCACACTTGGCTCGTCATAAAGTAAAAAATGTCGTTGCTACGTAGCAACCGATTACGCCGTCCTCCATGTAGTACTCAGCCCAGCGATTGAACAATATACGCATTTGGGTTGTAAGTGGCAACAGGATTCAGTGTTCGACTATCAGCTTATATTTTAGTTGTAAATTTCAGCGATATGTTATGTCTTATATTCATAACTCTACTGTACTGGAAAATACGCTGACTAAAAGTGAGGTTAGTTTTGATGATAGTTTCCATTTCCCACAATTTCTCGATCTGTTTACAGTTTCGAACTGGTTCAGTTGAATGAGCCTGGACAATAGAATGCATTACAAATAACGTTTAAATATATTCGCTAGATTACTCACCCTATACGGTTTGTCGACAGGCAGCAACTCGCCGGCAGAGGCCGTTGAGAATGGTTCTGGTGCTTGAGTCTGGTACGGATAATTTCACTTTCTGTTTCTCACCACTGCTGGGTGAGTCTGTGACGTCTAGCTGCTCTGCCCATTTTGTTGTCGGTAGATAAGATAGAGCTACTACCTCAAGATAAGAAATTATAAGAACCTCTACCCTGAGAGTTAAGTGCTTAAGTCTGAACTGCGTTCAGAATCCACCACATAACAAAACCACCCTAAACGCAACAGAACTTCATACAAGTCTTTTGACTTATATAGGCGCACGAATACATTTTATTTTCTTAAATATTGCTATTAGAATTATTCTCTAAAGTTTCGCGCCTGGAAATGCGATTTACATGCTCTCAGTCCTCAAGCGATATCAACTCGGACTGCGGATTAGGCCGCGTCTGTTGAAGCATTTCCCACATAATTCCGTCGTCGACTTCACGTCGTGAACTTTATTCTCGTGTAGTAACTCATGCAACCAAGTCGGCGTAACTAGCATCTGGTGTTGCATGTATTTTCACAGGGACACAGTTAGGACGGCACTTCACGAGTGCAGGAAGTGCTGTTACTGAGTATGTGGTAATATTGTGCTTAGTTTCATATATATATAAATTAGGAATACTTAATTGTAACAATTTTCAAGGCATATCAGTGTTACCACTGAATACAAAATGTTATCCAACATTATTTTCTCGAAGTTAGCAATGTTGAAGTGTGGCCAATACGATATAATAGAGAATCGTATGAACTATTTAAGAAACAAGACATTACGGCGGTAAAAAGATAGCAAGTATTTTTTTCTTAATTTTAAAGCAGTTCATCCTCTTTGCGTTTGATTGATTGTAAACACAGCGAGACTTAATTGGGCAGGATATGTGGTCAGAATGAGTGATAGTGAAATTTCAAAAAGAGTGATTAATTGTGAATCAGAAAGAAAAATTAGGATAGGAAGGTCCAAAGCAAGATGAAATGATATGAACAATGAGACGAGAAAAGAACAGTGTACGAGCTAAGGGCAGAGTTGCATGGCGGAGAAACCCAGAAGAGGCTACTGCCCACTTACAGCTGTAGAGCCACTGACGATGATGTGCAAATGAAAGTATTCTGGATTCTTACATAGTGCAGTTTAATGGAATTTTTTCCGAAATTTCAGAAGAAAAATTCTTCCTCAACCTTCAGAACGACTGAATTCAGTTGCGGTGGGACCTAACAGTTTTGTGAGGACTAGTCAAAATCATTGCAAACTTGGGCCATCGATTTCTGGCTGAGAAAGCAATTTCTGAATTGTGGTTGAAAAGATATGAATTTCTTTAACATAAGTTTTGTTCCCATTTACTTAAATATCCACCTGAAATGTAGGCATCACGTTCCCCCAAATCGTCGAAACAAACTTCCTCTTCTAAAATGTGTAACACAACACATGACCATCGTTGGCACTGAGGTTGTTTAAGCTTTCATTTCCTTGTAAGCATACTTTGCATGAGAGGAAAGCATTTTCCTTTTCCTTTTTTTTTTTCGATTTTTAGCGCTGCCTGTTTATCGCTCGGGCAATGTGTGTGTGCTACTGAAGTAACAGCTGTTCACCAGCCTGCAGCAGCAGCAATGACCATCACTTTTAAAGTAGCAGGAAGAACAGTGAGTAATAGTGATGATGATCCCCACAATCCAGAGATTTGAACCAAACACAGTTCATTTATATCGCACTAATCACTCAGGGAGTCATTTTAACAATGATATATAAGCCAACATGCCGATATATATTCGGCTTTTCCTTACTGGAATGCTTAAAATCTTAAAATGTTAAAATACATAAAATTTATTAAATCGATAAATTGCATTATTCTGACGTTATGTATTAAAATACAGTATAACTCCACTTATCCGAACGCTGGTTATTCGGATCGGCTTGGCCCTTCGGTTAAATCTGTCGAGAATTCCAAAAACCTATCTTGCCCTGAAATTACTGGTTATCGGATCAAGTAGAGTACAGTGTTACGGCTTCTAGAATTCAAATCAGGCGTGGTAGTAAGATTTAGACGCAGGTACGCTACATACTGTAAATAGCAGCAGCCGAACTTCTAACTGCCACTGTAGCCTACTTTCAAAGAAGACTCCAGTTATCCGGATTTTCTGCATAACCGGATGGCTCACCGTCCCAATTAATCCGGATAAATGGAGTTGTACTGTATGTGATAATAAGTCGCCATAGTTGCCAGTTCTTAGTTGGGCGCACGCGCGCGCGCGCGCGTGTATATATATATATATATATATATATGTGAGTGTGTGGATGATGTATACAAATATCGGTCCCTATTCCCTATGATCTGAAAGCGTTTTGTCCAGATAAGCCCTGCCAAGTGTGCTCTACACCGCCCGATATCTTTCTAACAAGGAGGAGTGGAAAATATATTGACATGTTGGTTTATATACCTTTGTTATAATGACTCCCCGCGAATGGCACCTCTGTGCCGAAACAGGTAGCAATTTATGTATGACATAAATGATGTTCCACGGACTGTAGTTATTGGATGATACATTGATCCAAACACGTATTTTGGTGATTCCGCAAAGCTGTAGATAAAAACGAGATGTTTGTGATGTGACGCCATGTCGGTACGAGAAGTCTTTAATCCTCTTTGTGGCATTATCATGTCCTGGGTAAATTTCACCTTTGGTACAGGCAATGAAGGCCCAGAAGGAGAGTAGACATTATTTCTAATCTTTCTTTAACATGGGCGCTAGATGAGGGCGTGTGGTCAAAACAACTCCCCGGTTGTTTTATCACCGTTAAAGAAACCTTGTTCCCATTGTATAGGAAGGTGGGTGGTGGGCTCCAGAGACGGTTCGGACGGGTGCGGAAAATCTCGCTCCCACAGGGATTCGATCCCCGGACCACCCATCCCGTAGGACAACTTTAAAAGCTTTTAGGAAATATTTTTTTTATTATTTCATAATTTTTTCATTAAATACATTTAAACTATTTTAGTAATGCGATATCTTGAAAACTGAATTATGAAGAACGAATAGATAACTCATAAATATCTTCGCATACTCCACTAGATGACCCTTCGCTTAGTACCAGATGAAAAGCACTGTGCTAGAAAATGTGTTCTGGTCGAAATTGTGGCAAGGCAGAAATGAACACAAAGTACGCTCGAACCACACACATGACCAATGCCTTGTCCGGTGATACGGTTGATAAAGTAGTTGACTGAGATCCATTACCACTTGCCACTGTCATTTCTGTTAGCCACAAATAGTTCTGCAGTACGCGAGGGGGCCACCGATTTCAGGCTGAGAAAGCGATTTCTGAATTGTGGTTGGAAAGATATGAATTTCTTCCGTGGTTTTGTTAAGGGCGACGTGTATGTTGCCACACTGCCGACCGCTTCAGAAGACCTCAAGACACGGATCGTAGATTTCTGCGCAAGAACTTATCACGACGTTCTCCAGACAGTGTCGGAGGAAAGGGAATATGGCTTTAGTATTGTGTGAGCCACGCTTACTTGAAAAGCTTTTGATTTCATTTTTCAGAATGTTTATATTTCTTAACTGTAACCATGTTGCTTTAATTTAGTGGTACACAAATGCAGGGCGACTGAATTTTGTATGGCGGTGCCTTATATTTTTAGCATAATCACTGCAGTTTTTCCTCTTACATACAAAATAGGTAATCAGTTCACCTGCAAAATGTAGAAAGTACTAGTGGCAGTGGGTCATGTTTGACTCCCAGTATGGAACTTGCGTCATATCACCCTTCTGGCGCCTAGGATTTGAAGGTGGCTCCTAGATTTTTGGAAAATCTGTAGATCCCCGCTCTAGCATAATTTAAGAGTCATGAAGCTCATTTTCCACTCTGTATATGGAATAAGTGACGGTCCCAGTATCCGCGCGATTTAAGGAGAAGTCTGCGGCCGATCGCCTGCTGAGATTACGGTTTCGAAACCCGCCTGGAACATGGAGGTTTTTCTGTTGTGGGTGTTGTGTGTTGTCAGGTGGAGGTCTCTGCGACGAATTCATTACTAATCCAGAGGAGTTCTACCGGGTGTGGTGTGTCTGAGAGTTGTAACCGCACATGAACCATAATAACCACTAAAATCTTACTTCTTTGGGGTGCGAAAATTTAACTGTCCTATGATTTATTAAAACATGTTGGCCGTTGATCATAGGTGGACAGTGAGATTCCGACTAAGGAATATTTTGTTTTCTTATATTAATAAATAGCGTAGACATCGACTTTCCACTTTGTGTGGTGTAAGATGTTTATTCGAGTAACTACCAACCGAGTGCCTGCTCTATCTCGAAAGAACTGCATTGCCCACCGACACAGCGCAAAACTACATGCATTTACGGAGAAAATTACCTGACTTCCCGTTACCCGTTACCCCTTCTTTTAATTGTGATTCTCTGTAGAAAGTTGAGGGACCCCCGCTCCAGAAAGAACATGGGAGCTTACTGTTATTGGTGACTTTATGGTGGAACTGAGACTTAGGCCAGAATCACATAATTATAGAATACGAAGTGCACATTTTCAGCTTCTATTCAACCGGTCGGCGTAACATCTAAGTTTACAATCCTACAAAAATATTTTCACAGAGAATGATAGAAATCATTCTGATTTTCATCCGGAAATGGCAGTCCTTGGATTCGAACATAGGCTGCCCTGCTATAGTGTAATTGTGAAGCCTCAAGAATGAGGAGGCCATGGCCCGCTTTAGGGCCGCAGGACAACAGGAAGGAGGTACATTTGTTAGAATTGTTGCCCTTTTCTGTTTCAAGTCACGTACTCCAGGCTTTCCAAAACAGATTGTGCTGTATCTTAAGACACTTGTGTAGCTTGGTCACTGCGGTTACCGTAAGCATACCGTTTGGAGAAGGAATGGGGGCGGAACATACTCGTATTGGTAAATTATATCATTAGGAATGATGAACAAATGGCCTGCTTAGTTAAATGTTTAATTTGATTAGTTTCAATTGGGAGTACAGAATCGTAGATTTTTTGGGGTGCTTCTACAAGCCAAAAGAAATCCTTGGACGCCTGTGTCTAGGCTGCGGATTGCAATTCCTTCCACATTAACTCTGATTTCCGGCGAGTAAAATAAAATAGAACTTCCTCTGTGGTTTGGGGGCAAGCGGTGGTACAGTTGGCTAAGGCATTACGCTAAAATCCGGAAGGTCGCGGTTTCGATTCCCGATGGTGTCAATGACATAATCGTTCCGGCCCCACTATGGCCCTGGGGTCGACTCAACCTCTGACAGAAATGAGTAGAGGTAAAGGTAAATTTCACCGTGGAACAGGCCACGAAGACCCAGAGGGGGAATAAGAGTATATATCTACTTTTTCTTTAGCCTCGACGTTAGATGGGGTGGATGGTCAATGCCACGTTCCAGCCGCTTTACCCCCCGGGAAAGACCCGGTAACCATTGTATAGGAGGTTGGATAGGCTCCAGGGCCGGTCTGGAAATGTGCTGTAAATCTTGCCCCTACGGCATTCGATCACCGGACCGCCCAGCCCGTAGCAAGTTGCTGTACTACTGAGCTATCCCGGCCCACAACAGAAATGAGTAACAGGAATATTTCCTGATGTGTGAAGGAGGCCGGTGCGTAGGGCTGACAACCTTACAAAATTCATATATCTATTGTCATTGAATCTGTGAGCCTCACCCTCCTGGAGCCCTCAGGGTCTGTCCTGGCCTTTACAAGAATTGCTTTACCTTTATCCCTACCCACTGTGGTGTCCCAACGAGGTTGCTTTTGGTTTTTAATAAACGTCGTAAGTAATGAAACCACTGTCTATGGATGAGCCCCCACTCCTTTACGTAAAACCGTGCGAACTACTCGCGTCTTCTTCTTCTACAGTCCAATTCGGACCTTTGCCTCATTAATGGACTTGTTCCAGTCAGCTTTATTCTTTGACCTCTCTTTCCAGTTTTTAATTTTGCATTTATCTATATCCATTATTCCAAGACTAGTTGTTTGGTCGTTACCCATCTCTTCCACTAATACATTCATTGCTCCTACTCTGTCTAATGTACGCACATCCCAAGTTGCTACCCTCATCTCATTAACCCTTTTCCACTGCTAGGTCGATTCCAATCAGTCTGACTGTTCCGAGGCCTCAATTTAGGTTTCATACCAGTTAGTTATTTTAGGGTGACAGGTTACCGGCCTGTCGCCTAACCACCAACCTGGAGGGCTAGTCCACCTTAATTATGACCCCCGGGGCAGGATGGTCCACCTATACTCCAGGGCACCGGATGCCCAACGTAATCGCCTTTTACGACCTGCATGAGCTATAGTGACAGTATTCTTTCTCTGTCACCACACGTGCAGAATTTATCGTGTACCTTTACAAAAAAAAAATCGATTCTAGGGAAGTATGATTTCTTTGTAGTTAGTTTCCCCCATTTTTTTCTCTCTTTACATTTGTTAGTTCCTCTGTAATACAGACCCGCTGGTGTATAAGTTCACCTAGCAGAGCCATTTTAAGCAGCTAATAATCCACAACGACTCACGCTGCCTTCAAGAACCTTAAAGTTGAAGTCTGTATTCAGGTAACTCCATCAGTGGTCCCTGTCCTGATCCAGGCGTAACCAAAACAATCCCACACTATTTATTAGAAATATTCCTGCATATAATTTAATGAAATTTGCACCTGCGAAATAACTTACAAAATTTCTATGTCATATTTCACGAACATTATTTGCGTACATTATTTTGCTTGACAAAGTGTAAATGTCATATTCTTACTTCAAAACATTATTTGCGCGTGACATTACTTTTCTTTATAGGATCGCAGGAAAAAGTCGAGATCTCCATGGGTTGCTGTGCTGTGCGTGTGAAACCAAATTCATTCTTAGGAGGGAGTTATCCTACCGAAGATCCTTAATTCGTATCCTGCGTGGAAGAGCTGATCTCCGCAAGACAAGTGTCGATGTCATCTTTGAACTGTTTGAAGTTGTGGCCAGGCTCTTTGTCACAGTCTCCTACACCCATTCTGTGTATCCTCGCGTAGTCCTGGCAGTCCACTTGGCCGTTCCCATCACAGTCCTGCACGATACAGACAAAGTTATGTCGGTAGTCCACATTGGAAATAATGCTGAAGTAAGCGGGCGTGGCCTAATTGGAGGAACAATGGCGACATTTGTTTGGAGGGGCTGAAGAAAAGCGGGAAACGTCTTAAGATATCCGGTATGCAGTTCGATTGAGACTGCGACATCCCGATTACCTAGCACGAGGGCTACGCGACCGACGACAAAATTGGTACTGAACTAGTACGTAGGTGTCGCAGGAGAAAAATGTGTCGTAATGAGGTTAAGAACTGGGGATGTACGCGTAAGTCCGTACAGATAATGCGGCGCAGGTTCTGTAGTTGGACAGGTTTTTTAATCTTGTATGTACATTTGGTAGGTGTCTTTGGACGGAAAACTAGTCCCTCACCAAGCTTGTACCCAAACAGAACGACACTGTCACAGGAAAATCGCAGATTACACTTATGCTCTGAGCGGGTTCCGAACTCACGATTGCGGTGTTCAATCTGCAGAAGACAGTACACGCCATACAGCGCGCAACCTCACACAGCCTCTCGTGCCTTCATGCAAGCCTCAACTTCAGGCAGTGCACAATAATTTTCACCGCTGAGTGCCAGAACTCCATATAGGACACGTCGATATGGCATTCACCTGCATCGACATATGGCAGTGCAGAGGCCGGTGGAGTGTGACCACATAAGTCTAGGGGTAGCGTATTTCCTACATTCGGGTTGGGAGGTCGTAAGTTCGCTCTCACCAGATTATTTCTTATACCTAGCAGATCACACGCTGCAGAGGTTATTTACACCAGGAGGGGGGGGGGTGGTTCTAGAGAATCTGAAATGCCCTGCGTGAAATACTATACCGTCCTGTGACAATTATTCAGTTTAATAGTGTGAATACAGCTTTCTAACATACCCTGATGTTCACTCTGAACACGAATAGTGTTCTTACTTTGTTCCACTAACAACACTAAATGACAATAGGTAAGCTTCCTAATTCACACCTATAAGTTTACAAAATATAAGTTAATATTTCCCCCTTTGCAACGTAAAGGCTTTTAAAACAGGCGTATTGGCTTTTCAGCAATTGAAAGTTACGCCAACTATTTCCAAGCCGCGCCGAAATTCCCTTGGGTTCCGTTTAAATAAAATGAACTCCACAACAGTTATAAATATCAACAATTCACATCAACGCCTGCCTGGTATGATGGATATAAGCAACATTATTACACAAAATAAACGTTACTTACTTTACAAAGAATTTCTATAGTGAGCACAGAGGTGCTAACATGCCAAAGCAAGTTGTCGCTTCGAGAGCCGGAACCAAAAGACGCCCTTGCGTTTCAACGCAGTGTTAATATAAAATTGTCTGACGCTCGACCTTTGCTCCTATGCCTGATATTGCCCTTGATAGCCATCTCCACCATAGGCTAGGAAATAAGCCATTCGACGAGACGTAATTTCGCACGAGGCAGTTGCTACCTAAAACTGCTGACTGCACCCGCAACTTCCTGTACTGTTGCCAAGGGAGAACACTGTATATACAATATTTTACAAAAATGTACCAAATAAAATCCAGAAAAAAATCTGTTACCTCATTCATTCATTATAGCGATGTACCATTACATCCAGTGTGAAAGAAATGTCACTGTCAACAGTAAAGTAATATCTGCATGCAAGTTCTAAGTTCTCTTTATTTAGTGAACTGTCACGATCCATCAAAGAGCGATGAGGTTTTAAAATCACAAAATTAACATTACGGTCTTAGAGCTGAAACGCCCTGTATTTTTATACATAAATAAAAGGGTTTTGAAGGAGCCTGCTACCTCCATCTTGGGGTGGAAGACGCTCACCTAATAAGCATCACCATCATAACCTTAAACCCCATATGATAATTGAAATTTTATATATGTTTAGTACCAACTGTGATAGGAAGTTTCGTACGGATGAAGAGTGAAAAACGTTTACCAACTGATAACCGTGCGAATTGCAGCACCAACCAACCAACAAACCAGTCAACCAAAGAGCTAACTGAGGGCGGAGATTTGCGCGAAAGCGCAAGTCGACGTCCCTCGGTCTGTTTAGCCATTCGAGCGTTAATCGCATCGCTGGGCTCAGTAACAGATACCTGAACTATAACTTGGGTTGCTCTTACGCTAACGATTTCCCGTCGCGGTTGAAGACTCCGACGATGGCAAACTGGAGACCATTTTCAAGAGGAAATAGTCCCATTGAGGTTGCATAACTTTGGCTGGAAGGCGTTTTGGGGATTCGAACTGAGAATTTAGAGTTTAAATTTAAAGTTACACCAAATCGTGGTGAAATTTAGTCGCTTTACGTCGGAAGAGTGCGGGCCGTGTCCCGTCTTTGCGTGTTGTACCCTGGCATTTGCCTTACAACTGGGAGAAAAAGAACAGAAGAAACCTCAGTCAGGGTAGTCGAAAAGTGCCAGGGGGTACGATTCAATGTGTCGACATGACCGTCTTTTTACGGGTAGCCAGGACAAGGTGTAGATCCCGGTCTCCCAGCTTTAGTGGCCCCGGGTCTTCGCTCGGTCAGCGCAGATTTCTACCGAGCTGCCTAACAAAGGAGTTACCCACATCAGCTAAATTTGAGTCAAATCTATCAGTTAGAGATCTGATGTGAACGGTAAAGAAAGGAACTCTCAAATCATTGTGAATTTGCTTGTTACCGATGCACCAAGGTGCATTTGTAGCAATGCGAAGACACTTGTACCGAAGCACCTGCAGTTTCCTGATACTGTAGCGAGCGGCGGACATCCAGATGGGGCACGCGTAGTCTATCAAAGGACGGATGAGCTACTTTTACAGCAGAATACCATTCCTGATGGAGAGACCACTTCCCACCACTCCCAAACTCTCTACCGCTTTCTTTCTCGCCTGATCGATGTGCGTCGACCAGGTAAGCCGCGTAGCAAGGTTCAACCCAAGATAACGGGCAGTATCTACCCAGAGGATTGGCTCCCCGAAGAGCTGAAGTGGTCGAAGTTTCGGCCTTAGCGAAGAGCATCGCAGTGATCTTCGATACATTTATACATTCTTTCAGCCACCGTTCTGGGTCGCAGAGATATGTCTCCAGGTGTTGACGAACAGCGCTGGCTGACGGTACGTGGCTACTACAGCCGTGTCTTCCGCGTAGAGAGCCAACTCGAAGTGGCGGGAAGACGAAGGCGTATTGCGGACAGAAAGAGGAAAAAGTATTCTACCCTGAGCCACACCAGCCCGCATGCGACGACAAGTGGATGTGGCTGTCTGGAAGGACTCTTCGAACTTCTGTTTAGGTAGGAAGATATGAACTGTAGAGCCTGGTCAAACTCACCTTTTCATACCTCTTCATGTAAGCCTGAACTGTGTCCGCTGCGCACTGCACGTCCATTGCGCATGACTGCCAGCCTGCAAATACATCATACGGCGCGAGATAGACCAGCCTTATACGAAATCGGTAGCGTATACAGCTATAGGTACTTACGAGTATACAGGATAGTCAGTGTGTATTGAAACGTTCTTATGTCACAGGAATTCAATATTGATACATTTTTATGTAAATCAGTACGTGTCAATAATTCTCACATTCTCGGAAATTCAGTATTTGCATATATTCTTACGTTTAAAGCAACTGAACATGTATCGATAGTTTTCCATATTCACGGGAATTCAGTATGCATCGACACGTTCTTATGTTGGAAATCAATATGTATCGATCCATTTTAATGCAGAAAATCAGTGTGTATTGATAAGTTATTGTGTCTACAGAAATTCTGAATATAACGATACGTTATTTTGTTTAAGGATTTTAATACGTATCGACACTTTCTTGTACACAGAGTTCAATATGCATTAGCACGTTCTTATATTCACAAGAATGCAACATGTATCAATATGCTCTTACAGGATATTTAGGAAGTATTACCTCCTCCCAGCATGCCCCCGTCCACCCAGTAGCCATGCGTGATGTGGAAGGGTCCGCAGATATTATCCACACAACGAAACTTGAGGTCACAGCCGGAGATAGCTTCACAGAGGCATGCGAGGCATGGCTCAGACACAGCCTCACCTGCTGGACACGGGTCAATTATAGATAAATGCAGCTGAATGTCGGAGAGAAAAAAATTGAATTGAGAAAACATAAAACTGCAAATTAATATTGAATTTTGGACCTACCACCTTACATTTGCAAGATTTAACATTTCCATACAATTAAGCACATTTCTGACTGCTCACATATTGAGGATTTTTACAAATTCTAAGTGACTTAGTGACAATGTCTACTCTTCATTTAAAATCACTCAGAAAGTATCAGAAAGTTTGGCCTTTGGAATTTTAAGTGGTCATAAATATTACTGCAAAAAATTTAGAAAACCATTTTGAACCATTTTATTATCCGATCAGTCATTCGGTATTTAAATAAAATTTCATAAATACGAACTTGTTATTTTGCTGCGTAGTGCAACTGATAGATCCTAGAAAATTAAATATTAGAAGTGTTTTACTTCGTTGAGTTTTCAATATTGAGAAATTCCCAAATGAAGAAGCTATAAAGCTGAAGCAATCCCTGTGGAGGTCTGGACATGCCCTGAGGGTTACAGGAGGTTGAGATTTACAGATTTCGAGACAATAGGCACATGAAGGTTGTCAGCTCTAAGCACCGGCCGCCTCTAACCCCCAGAAAATATTCGTAGTACGCATTTATATTAGAGGCAGAGTCCACACCGGGGCCGTAATGCGGCCGGAAGGAAAATGTCAATGAAAAATTCCAGTGACACCGTCGGGAATCGAATCCGCGACCTACCGGCATGTAGCACAGTGACTCAGACAACAGCGCCACCGCGTCACCAGAAAAGAAGAGAGAAGATATAATATGACATTTTGTATTATGGCTCAAGACGCCAAGTTGGATTTCGGATTTGAACTACAGCATTAGCTTCACAGGGGTGCTATAGGCTTATTTCGTGACAGTGCCATAAGCTTGACAACAACCAGTTCAAGACACAGTGATTGCAGTTTATTAGCCTCTAATTATCCTAACTTTCGAAGCAATATTGGCTGGTACATAAATGTTAAAACTGGCGTTATGGGAGCGTGAAATCGACATTAACATTTGAATATTGGCTACAATATTTAGTCTTGAGAACAAAATCAACAATGAGGTCAGGTCAGGCAGTGAGCACGAAATGTTATAGACAATCTTAGTGTGTGACACCCTGTATTGTGTACAGCAAGCTAACCTCAGTTTAAACTCAAAAGCCTAACGCGGTTTGATTTATTGGAAAAATAAATATTCCTGGTTTTCGGATAAAGCTACATGTTTCGACGTTTAGTACGTCATCATCAGGCTATTTACATAGAGAAGGAGAAAGAGAATTTACGCAAATATTATAATTTCATTTTTTTTTCGCCCCGTGTGAGATCACGCACTTTGAGTTATTACTTAACAAGTTGTTCTGGTTTACTAAATTGTGTATAAACGCTAATAGCTTTCCAGTAAAACGTTGTATGGTTTTTATGTTTCTCAGTAAACTGTCATGCCTATCAGTTAATTACTTTTTTTTTAAACTTGGAAAGTTTTTATTTGAAAAAAAATTACTTTTAAAAGTGCTGTAAAAAATGTTCCCTTCTTTTATTACTTCGTTTTCCTATTACGATGCTCATGAAGAGAGTAACAAGACGGGCAATATATGTATAACGTAACATTGAGGCCGTTTCGTACAGCCATTGTTGCAGTGGAAAAGCTATAAATGTTACATAATCTGGGTGTGCGTTTATGGGCTTAGGTATCATGCATACAATGCGCATACGCCATATTGTTGTCTTTTGCCTGTTCGACTCTACAAAAATTTTTTTTGTATTTTCTCATAAACGGCATGATAAAAAAATATTGAACGTAAAATAAGTTTTTTTTTTAATTTTCTCTACAACTATTGTTCGAAAAAATTTTCGTTCGAAGAAATATGATCATAAATTATGTCACATTTTAATTAAACTTAAATTTTGTGAAAAGATTTTTAAAAATAACCAAATATCAAATTTCATGAAACTCCGCTCAGTGAGAGGCAAATTGTTTCTTGTGGACGGACAAATAGACATACAGACGGACATAAAACTAAAAACTAAACTCCGTGACCTTAGTCCGCAAGCGAACTATACCGACAGAGCGGCCGCCGCCGGTCGGCGAAGTTAGTGCCAACTTTTGCGGATAGAGGGGTGTCACGTGGTCAGCGCACCGGATCCCCACAGCCGTTAATCTCTGTTTTCTTGACCTGGAGCCGCTACTTTTTTCATTCAGGTAGCTCCTCAATTGACCTCACGAAGCTGAGTGGACCCCGTTCCAGACCCACTACTACTCAGAAAATCTGGTAGCGCCGGGGACCTCTGTATCTGTAGCCAGAAACTCTGACCACTAGACCACAGAGGCGGTCAC
>Ga0136643_10004420_pt1 | contig 19386 bp, 10 predicted proteins | sample TergutLab28metaG_FD_96883 | JGI IMG/M metagenome (GOLD analysis project Ga0136643, IMG submission 96883) | Labiotermes labralis P1 segment gut microbial communities from Petit-Saut dam, French Guiana - Lab288 P1 (version 3) (version 3) | ecosystem: Host-associated > Arthropoda: Insects >...
AGGTGATTTTTTTTGAGACGTTACAAGTAGGGTTTTCTGTCGACTACAAAAAAAATGTTAAAATAAAAGGGGGGGGGGGGGGGGAGCAGTCCTTTAAATGGAGATATTTTTGTGCATCCTCAGCTCTTAAGTAGTGCAATTTGCATGCACATCAATGGAAGTGCATCCTAAATTCAGCCTTGACCCCTGCTAACAATGACACCGCTAATGCGAAGGCCTGCAATTTTATGTACGTCTAAACGATTCTGAGCTACTAACAACCACTTCCCACTCTCACATCCCGTCACGTTATCCACACATCTCCTCGGCCTTCCAATCGGCCTGTTGCTTTGACCTGCAAAAATCACGAAGTTCCACTTCAGTCCAGATACAATCCTGAGTAGTTATCTGTGTTTGTATGTTTATAACTGGTTTATTTAACTACACAACTGGCAAGTACGACCAATAATAGGGTGAACTAGAAATAATACGGTAGTTTGGAGGAAAACCACAAATATTCTCCGTCAGGATAGCTGCTCTGCGGGCCCAGAGTAGAAGCCAAGATGTACTGTATGCAGCCAGGAACGCTATGCCCTCGCCCGTGACGTTTCATTTCAAACACGTATAATTTATCTTATTCTCTCACAGTAAAAGAACACGTTTCACATCCACACAAAACAAATGCGATGTTATAGTTTCACACACCATCAGCGTTTTGCAAAACAGTCACAATAACGAGGGTCTCTGAACTCATCACAAAATGTCCTGAATTCATTTCTGCCTAATTTCATCCCGAACATCACTGCCACGTCTCCTATGGCCGCAACCATGAGCTTTTTGAGATATGAAGGGAAAGAATGACTAGTAGTCCTTCTGGATAAATTATCAGTCCACCGCGACCAGAACTGAAACGTTAACTTAGATGAATACAGTAGTAACGAGGAAAGGGAATTGGAAAGCTGGGAACTTCTTCGTAGCCGTTCGTGTGAAAGCGTTATTGTGGAATTTACTCACGAGACAAAAGAAACTAAGGCGATTCACATGGTCCTAACGGAACTGAAATCAGATATTTGCTGAATGCAAGGCCCATGCTTGAAAAATGCCTTGTTCTTCTTGTAACTGGTAAATACAAAGCAGAGTATCTTGGAAGTAGACAAGATATCTACATTGTAATGCACAGCAAGTAGCGAGTACATCTCAGTCCGCGATTTGTAAAATGAAATTAGCCACTGTACTATTCTGATGTCTGATTTTCTTCGTATCAGTTCAGTGGGTGGGGCACACGGACGGAGATCAGACCGGTTACACAGCTAGGGCAGAAACGACAGTAATCGAAGTTAAAACGAACATAGGAAGTCTCGGAGAGTAGTCGCGTGCCCCCCCTCCCCTCACACACACACACACACACCTTATTTGTAACGTTACAGTGTTGAATGATCACTCATTGAAATCTATTATTATTATTATTATTATTATTATTATATTGTTTTCGCCGCCATGTGAAATTCTGTGGCGCCTTGTATGATTTTATTTAAGCTATGGTTTCTAGGAGGCAACCAAACGCACGAGAAACCCCCCAGTTCCCAGGTTAGTGTTACTAATGAAAACTGCAAGAAGCTGTATAGATTTAGGCGCAGGAAGAGGATGCCAATACAACATTTAATGAAAATCTAACTAGCGGAAGCCGAGATGTTACACGCGGAAGAATCGACAACGAAGAAGCAAGGAGAAGTTTCGTCGCATATTGTCGATGTGAACGCACTTCAATAAAGGATACTACAGACGCAATAGTGGCCTTGCATAGTCCAGGTTATGGACTGTGCTCCTGGAAAATGACCCGAGCAATCAAAACATCAAGTATATGTGATATTACGGATGCCAGGTGTTTTAATATTATTATATAGAAATAACAATAAAACGACACCACTTTAACGTAACCTGTGTGCTATTAGCAAGTGCACGTGTTGGCTGAATACCACAATCGACACTAAAACAAAGAGTTCAAACATGCGAGTTCAGTTGGTAGGCTCCCTACTGTGTAATTAAGTTTTTCCACACGAGGGGTTTATCGTCCTTATAAAATTTTCTATTAAACATGTAAAAATGTTGTAAACAACCTGGCATCAACTTATTTACATCGGCACTTCTTAACTCTTCCCGGTCTAGGCTGCCGATTATTTCCTTTCTAGTGACGCTCTGAGGCTATGGATAGGTCTGAATGCAGGCTTACATTTTATTACAAAAACTCCGCATTGCAATGCTGAAATATTACACTGTCTACATTTAATTCAAACAATCGTCTATTTCTTCCTACAGTAAATGACTTGGAGTTCACGTTGCTAGAATCATTGCCTTTCAAATCACAAAGCTTTAAATTACACTTACTTCGCAGCAGCACAAACTTGAAATAAAATTAAATAATATTACGCGTTGTTCTGTTGTATAGAAACTGTGATCGTCTTCCTGCAAAGATCATGGGACTTCATGACAAAAGGGATTCCTCTGGAAAAACAGTTAGCGAAATATTAATAAAATAGTGTTTGTCTTTTTCTCTACACTGACAAGGCAATACGGCTAAAATAAATATAATGTATTCAACACAGAACAGCATGGAAAAATACCCAGTGTCAGAACAGATAAAACCCAAGAAAAATGCCGATAAGAATGGAAGATCATCAGGGCTCAGATGTCGGTCTGTCTTCTTAATACTCCTTTCCATTACCAACACGATCTTTATTAGACATAATTTACTGTGTATGGATACAAGCGACTTATAAATGTGATGTGAAGTCACCAGGCCAACCTAGCTGTGTTGGCTTACATGACACGTCAAACACAGTTTTAACATGGTCCGGGCAAGAGACAGTAAACATCCATTCAAAATGGCTAACCTTGTGGCAGCAATCTCGGAACGTCCACTTTTTAAAAGATGTCTAGGAATATTCCACTGGCATCTGGAATATTTTCTGCTGCAGTTCTGCCGGAAAGGGAAAGCATGTCTGCAAATATTCCATTCACAATGTCTGGACACGTACCTGCTGTCATAACGTAATTACAGAACAGAAGAGTCTTGATAAATCCTACCATGACGACAGGCATAAAGTATGATAAGTCTCCCTTTACTGTACAAACCAATTACACCACGTATGTGAAACATGCCTCTAACTTTGATCCTTCCGGCACAATGTAATGAGTTCGCACTGCGTGGTAAATTCCAAGGAGGCTACGGTTAATGACAACCACATTTCTTGCACGCAGATTCTTGCACAGCTTTTGAGACAAAACTGAGACTGGAATAAATTAAAGCTATCAAATAGGTCGGAGGCAAGCCTCACGTGAAAATACAAATTCACTCAATTGATCCACGCCGAATAGTGTAGGTTTTTGTTAATTAAAAGGGCATAGATTGCAATAATTAGCATTTATTAAGTATTAAATTCTCAAAATCCATGAACATTATTACTGTATTTACCTATGAAATGAGTACAAATTCACCGCATCGAATGTTTGCATATAATTAACAAAATAGAACACGTTCAACTACGACTATTTTTACAGGATATCGCTAACTTTAGCTGCCTTACTTAGGTGTGCTTCGTACGTAATTGAAGGAAAGTTGTATGATATCTTTTCAGTTGTTCGTACCAGTACTAATAAGAAAAATTAATTCTAATCATAATAAATGTTTTCTTGATGTTCACATTACTTAAAATAACTCAACTGTGGTAAGTTTCGGCTAATTCTGAGTTTCTCGAACTTTACATTAGATGTTCGCAAAACACGTTAAATTCGGGGAATGCCTGCTACGAATCGGTCCAGTGTTCTGTCTTCCCGTTCGCCATCAGGAAGAATAACGATTAAAACAGTCAGGCTATAATCACATTATTAATATATATTTCCGTCAACACAGCTATATAATAAATACATAAGTTAAAGCGACATGTTTCGACTTAAAAAGTCATCTTCAGGCTAAACTAAGCCTGAAGATGACTTTTTAAGTCTAAACATGTCGCTTTAACTTATGTTTTTGTTATATAGTTGTGTTGATGGAAATATATGTTAATAAAGTGAATATATAAATACACAACGGGATGACTTCATTCAAATAGTCAGGCTATAATTTTGCCTGTTCTATATGAGTGTGAAAGTGACCCCACACATTAAGGGAAGAACAAAGACTGAGTGTTCACTGTGAGAATAAGACCAACAAGTGCATATAAACATATGTGAATTTATTACATTTTAATAGTTGTAAACCTCCTACATGTTTGGGCCACGTTTTGTGGCTATCTTCCAGGAGGTGATTTTACGAAGGGCACATTAAAAGGACAAACCTTGTCCTTGTAATATTTTATAAACCCCCCCCCCAAAAAGATTAGTATATTTGGATCTAAGAGGGTGGAAGCAACAGGAAGCTGGCCGAGAGCGTTACACGGCGAGAAGGTTCAACATTTGTACCCCTCACCAAATATTATTAGTGTGATCAAATCAAGGAGGATACAGGTAGATAAGATGGGTAAGCCATCTGGCACGTACGGGAAATACGATAAGCACACACATGGCTTTGGTGGGAGAAACGTGAAGGAAAGACATTTCTAGGAATGCCTAGGCGTAGACGGGGGGATAATATTAAAATGTATCTTGAAGAAATTGGAAGGATGGTCATAGACTGGATTCACCTGGATCGCGAAAGGGACAAATGAAGGACTCTGCTCCAAAGAGTTGGTTATTCTCACGACTTTTTAGTGCAAAACTCCGCGCCAATGCTTGCGTCTCCTCCAGTTGAGGGTGAACGATTGTCATCCTATAACCAAAATACGAAAGTAGATTAAAATGTTTAAAAGAAATGGTCTCACACTTCAACTAGAAAACCGACATCTCGGACTGGATGAAAATTAGCGTCGTTCCTAATTATGTGTACAGTTGTAGACTCTTTCACTGTTTAAGCATTACATCCCATTAGATACGCACCTTCTACACATTTATACGCATGAAATTTCCAATATGTCACATTTGTGTTCACCGTAGCCTTAATTTTGATACTGGCTAGAGCGATTGATATGATTAAAATACGATGGATCAGTAACCTTCGACAGACGACCAAAAATTGTGATATGGTATCTAGACAGTAAACTAGGCGAACTGTAGAACCACGTGTAAACCTCACTTTAGTGCGGGCAGCAGACCTCGGAACGCAGTTATCAAACAGTGTGAAAGTGAAGAAACCAGAGCAAACTAATCAATAGATCAGTTACGTGATGTTTCAAAGGAACACCAGGTACGTGGTTCGAGCCGACCTTAAAATCTGACCGTTCCAGTTACTCACTTTCACTGTCCTGAAGGATAAACGTTATGCAGCAGCCTTGTCAGTATACAATAAAACAAAACAGGTTATACACAATACATGAGCAATAATATAAGTATCCACAAAATTTAAACATTCCATATTTCACGTACTTTCATGGATATAGACTACCAATAGGTGTGGTTCCTCTGTGCAGAAATGTAGATCCCTATACAAAATATTTGTCTGTCAACGTAACGGGGACAGACCACGCGGACGACCTAAGAGTAAATGCAAGGATAATATTAAAATGGAACCTAGTTTTCGGTTCAGTTGCTAGCTTTGTGGACGCGGGAATGCATCTTTGTGTTCCATAAAGGGAGATGAATTTCTTGACTAGCTAAAAGATTGTCAGATTGTCAAGACCGAATCTGCTCTACATAGTTAGTTGGCTTGTTAGTCGACCTGTACTAATAGTGACGCCTGAATCAAATTTTCGACAGCACTATTTGGTTAATCATTTTCGTGTTTCACTCGGTTACTCCAGATTATTCATTTAAAACAATGGTTTGAATTTCTCATATGCTGAAATAACTGTCCTGAGTCCCAGAAAAATCCTTATGGGTTACAGGAGATCAGAGATTCTCTTGTACAGCAAAAGAATACGCGCATGCATGCACACACACATACATACACGACCACGTAAAAATGATTCCTACAGAAGCTACTATAATTAAATAATACGGAATTCTTTGAAACCTGATTTCCTGCTGTAGAGATTTCTGGTTCTGTTTATCTGTTAGTATCTGCATTGTTTCATTTTACTCTTGCAAAGAAATGTCTACTAAGTACATATTCTACATACATTAGAATATAGAAATACAGCGCCAGAATTTCGTATCGCAGTGTAGTGTATCAGCATGCTTATAATAATATTCTTACCAAATTTCATGTGACTAGCTCCAATGGTTCATTAACTAGCGTCAACAATCCGGAAGTTAAAGAAATATTTCGCACAGTTGTTATGCTATTGTTATAAATTCCACAAAAATATTACAATATTATACATCATCATATCAGGACCCTAAGGTAAGGGGCGCTACTGTCGCTCCCGCCTCAGAAGTTTGTGCTCACACTAAGTTATTATTACCCAACGTAGGAGATTAAAAGTAGGGCGATTAGATGTCCTTTGATGGCATAATATTCACACCCGGTTTCGTGAAAATCGATCAAGTGGTTCAAACGCTGAAACAGAGACACGATAATACACACATACACATACGGCATGGTAATCTCACAAGGCAAATCCTTCCATGTTTAGAAAGGACGAAGGCTAAGCAAAAAGAAATTTGCCCAAGATAGGTTACGTGTTACTTGTACTCATGACAAAACTGGCACTATCAATGGGTCTTCACGTACATTTGAATATATGCCATTTTACACAATTTCAACACTTTGTGTTGACTGGCGCTCGTTTTTCTCTCCTTCGAAGTGGTCTTGCATCATCTGCTTAAGACACAGGTCGGTAAGGTAAAATTAAAAAAGCCAAGTTACTTTCTGCTACGCCAAGCAGGCTACAAAACGCGCGGAAGCTCCAGAAGTTAAGACAGGCACAGGTTAAAACTACTTCCAAGTGATCGGCGGTGTATAACCTAAATACTTTACTTCACAAAGCTTCATGCTAAGATTCAGATAGAAGGAGGCACGAGAAGACATATAAAAGGTACCCAGATGGCCACTGTGTCGTAGGCTTCTCTTCCTTGAAAGTAAAGAAAGGCATGAATGACACCCACAAAACGGGAAGTGCCGATACAAACTTTCTGCGAAGGGCGTCACAAGATTATTATTGTATCTGTAGAAACTATAATTAGATTTAGCCATGACATAAACGCATAATACTCGTTCAAAGCAAGTGCTGAGGCCATGTCCGTCACTTTATGCAAGGTAAGGCCATTCATTTTATCGCTTGTATTGCAGCATTTAAGTCAGCAGTATAACATACATTTGCTACCATGCAAATGATACGTACAACTATATTAAACGTCCTACACGAGATCGTGTTCTCCACAACACATGGCGATTTCGAATTAGAAAACGTGACTGTTTTCTTATAACTGAATTGAGTCATTATACCACCAGGATGTCTTAGTACAGTGGCACAAACATGTTGGCCATTTAAATATATACTGAAGTAGAAGGCTAGGAGTGAGTCACTTGCACACGAGACTATAATATCTTGTCTTCAACCTCCAAGATGCACATTACCTAGACAGAAAAATGGATCTGAAATACAGGACTGCCTCTACTAGCTCGTTGTGACAAACTTCACAAGAAATATTTTAAATAAAATGTGATTTTTATAATAATAATAATATCCATGTACACTAATCGCCTTCTCATTCCCTGACATTGCAACACCCCCCTCCCCCCGCTATTCGTCAAATTAGATGTCAGCACTGCTGCTATTGATGCCTATTTCATTGTCTGTTATCATTTGGAACTTCAGCCTTCTCTTCTGTTATGTAATCCCGTTCACAGTCCTGTCTTTGAAGATTGTCTACATGTTCACAAATACGAATCCCTTGTTTTCTTCAGTTTCTTTGAGTCCCTATTCGGAAGAAAAAAAAACTTCAGCTACCTCTTCCACCTTCTTTGTGTATTTCGATTATTTTATTGCTGTTATTCTAATATTTAGGCTTTCGCGGCTGGTGGTCAGTGCTTTTAGATCAGCTTACGGTATTAGGCTACGAAGAGAAAGGAAGGTGTTCCGACGTTTCGGTAAACGCAGCTAGCATCTTTAGAGAAAATAAATTTGGTGGTTATCAATGGGCCTTTATATAGATCTTGCAGTGGGCGGTGTTTCGGAGGTTAACCAATCGGACCTTCGCCGCTCGCTGCCAGATCTAAGGAATGAAACCCCAACAACAAGATATTCATTCACCCTGAAAATGGCAACTGCAACGCTTGCCAGAACGTCAGGAATTGTTCATTAGTCTACGTGGCCCAACTCCCAAAGCCGATCCAATGCAATTTTGCTCTGATGTTCGGGCACTTGTACTCTTGCTCCAGTGCTTTTTCTCCTTCACAAACTTCACGAAAATTTACCACAATTTTCCGCGATTACCCTGATTTCGTCGAAGAACCTGACTTCAAATATATCGGTGGAATAACTAACGTGGCATAATTTTGTCCTCTAACCTAACACTAGTTTACTTCTTAATTGCTGCTGCCGACGGTATAGTTGAGGACAGGTTCTGCACAGTGGGCCTTATTGGAGGACAGACGAAACAAAGGAAAACACCCTACCCATGCCAAGTCACGTACGAGTAGGCCCGACCGCCAGTTCCGCGAGATTCTTCACCGACCAAGAAGTTTTGCGACCGCTGTAGTAAAAAGATTACTTTAAACAAGCGCAAGAGTACACAAAGGAAAGTTACATTTTTCAGGGAGGAACATAAATTTTCTTTTGTAATACTTCACAATTGTCTCCGGGAAACATGGAAGTTATTATTCCAAATGATCACAATAAATAAAAACGTTAACCGTTGTAGAGTTAATCTATTTCTATTGGCTCATTTTGAAAGTTACTGTCCTCAGCAGTAGCTATAAGTAATAAAACAAGTGTGGAAAAATTGTAATCACAGACTAATTTATTGAGGTAACATTGCTCTCTTTACATTTTAAATGATTCCAATCTTTAAACTAAATGCTGGATAGCACTATAGTCTACAGCACCATGTTTGCGCTGGAAAACAACTCCCCAGTCTCAAACACACAAACACTTCAAGTCAAAAGAACAAGGCGAACAATGTTCAAGATATATATATATATATATATATATATATATAAATTAACGTGACAACTCTTTCTTCAGATCAACGATATAAAAAAATCCATAGATTGTAGTAACACCGTGTAAGGGAAAAATTTTAGTTAATCTGCTAAACTTTCTCTGCTAAAAATGTCAGTTTCACGGAAGATAAATATTTAAGCGTCATGTTGGACTGTCAACTATACTGAACCGTTTGCAACTTCTATTAACCTTATTCGTTGCGCTTTCCGGTACGCAAGCCTGACGATGACAAGATCGTACCGAAACGTGTACCAGAACACGAATTAGGTACGTCGTAATTGGCTGTAATATTTGTACATAGGGAAATTAAGTAATTTTAGAGGTCTAGGAAGATGGCGACTATACAGATATTAGAGAATATACAATAGATAATGTTAACTACTTCAGATGCCGCAAGCTGTTCATTACAAACAGAACAGAAAAATGATCATACTGAAAAATCTTCGTATTTGGTAAATCTGTATTTTATTTAATGATGCACTGTCACTACTGGAGTAAACAGGCCCTATAATGGCTCAGAGTTTCGTGATCACGATTTAATACTGACGTGGGATTATTTTCTCCGCCTGACTAAAAATTCGTATGTATGAAGTTTTGGTGGCTGTTATTTGCTTCGCTTCAGGCAGAAAAAAAGGGCAGGTACCTATTCTATAGGCTTCGTTGATGCTAATCCTTAATACTGGGACGAAGAATTCGAATCTGTGGCTCTCTTGGGGTGTTTACGCCTTTAATCGTGTTGAAAAACTAGAATATAAGCTCAAAAATCCTCTGCTAGAATACTCCCATTCTTAACAAATAGACATAGATGCTACGAAATTTCGAATTTCGGTGTGTGGCCGCATAGTTTATTGCAGTTGTTCCGACGCTTGGGCGTACACTGCATTGACTGTCTGAAGACAGAACGACACATCGGGATTTAAAAGAAATAATTTCCGAATAATACCGTATATTTACACTCTATTTAATACCAAAACATGGTTATGGGTCGAAAGGGTAGCTTCTCAAGGACTTTACTCCGTGGAGGTAAGTCGGTCCGTTTCAAACACGTAATCTGGAAACATTTCCGAAGAAATCATCAGCCTAATTTAACTTAAGCCTATTACATAGTTTCCATATGATCCAAAATCTCCGATAAACTAAATAAAATCAGTTACACCAAATACAATATTGCAATGAATCCCTGTCAGTAGTACATAAGACATTACTTAAAGAAGAGCATCATTAGAAAGATCGACACCTTACGGAAAACGGTGAAACTGCCGTCGCTTTGACACTCATCAAAATAACTACCTTGTTTGTTCGTTCATTAAACATACAAAAGTACCTGGTAACATTGCGCAAAAACATCAACATAAGAGGTGTCAAACACCCAACGCAGTACTAAATCTGGATGCTATAAAAGCTGTTTCTGATACCATTCGTCCCGTATGTAGCAAATACGAAACTCTTGGTGCGGAAGAAACCTATTTTTTTGTGTCTACACAGCTTAAAAATCGCGTACACGTTAAACCAAGAGTCAAAAATATCATTTTGGCAATCGACTGTGAAGTAAAATCATATGGATTTTACAAGTCAGAATAGCTCTTGCAGGCTTGTTTCACTTGCCCGGAGGATATACTAGAACAACGTTTAGTACGAATAGTCGATGTTGGGGTTCAAGTTTAGGTGATTTTACCATTGTGAAGGTTCCAGCGTTCACACTTCAGACTTCATTCCGTCATGTGTAACTACAAATACAATTAATGTACCATGTGAGCTGGTGGACTATTCCTACTTCCGAAATTAAAAGCGGAAAATAACGTGTACTGACACAGGGCAGAATATACCATCACCATTGCCACACCACGAACGGTCAGCCAGCGGACTTGAAATGGGCTACAGCCTAGCTGGGGATGTTTTTATGACGCCTGAATGGAAACTACAGGCGATGGATGCAACACGATTTCACACACAAATGTTGGTAGGTCGTAAATAAATGACATGTTACCAGCCAGTATAATTACTTGTAATTTTAACTTGAACCACACATTCCAACAATTTGTTGCCCTTATCGTATACACTATGGGTCTCCAAACTTTTTTTTTATGGCAAAGGGCCACACTCGTATTGTGTGCTGGTTTGCGGTCCACACGTCAAAAATTAACAAGTGGTATACCTAACTCCTTCAATTAATGTATAATTTTTAGAGTATATATACAATTGACAAATGTGGTCGCGGGCCGCATAATACAACCTGGCGCGCCGCGGGTTAGAGACCCATGGTATATACTGTAGTACACTGACTTCTACTATGCGAACTTTCTCACTTAGGAAATAGTGATAACAATTATGGTAAAGTTTAACTTTAACGTTCGAGAACTCGGTTTTCTTTTCACTTCTCGGAAGGCGAAATGTAGAAATATCTTTCTAAAAAATCTAAACTCGTCGTTGGAAGGAAGTATAAGAAATAAAGAAAAATGTAAAAAACAAAACTGCAACCGGTTGGAATTTAAGTCTGGGAGTTTCTTACTGAACAGAAACCGACCTCTTGACATACTAGCCAGATCATATCACAGAAATAATTAAAAACGGAAAACTAGAAAGTCCCCTTTTGGATTTACAAAAAAAAAAAAGTCACAGACACTTTTTAGTTTATCGCTAACATGTACATTGAAGTGCCTCCTTGGGAGGCACGTAGAGTTGGTGACGTAATCTGACGACTATCGCGCTCATTGGTTGAGATCTCCGTGCTAGTTAGTAGTCATGTGGAGTGTTTTAAAAGTCCAGTCACCAATCCGGATCAGGGAATCAGAGAAGGCACATGGCATACAACTAGCACGCTGCTAGCAGTGTTCGAAGCTACACGTGATATTCTCGGTTTGTTTCACGTAGCCAAGTGACTATAACATATCAGTAGAGTGAACACGTTTTGGTGGGAATAGACTGAACTTTCGTCTGAAGTAAAACGTTGGTGGTAGTGTTTTCGCAATAAATGAGATACAAATAGGTCTGCCAGTGTATTCGTACTTCTGGGCAGAGACGGACCAAAACTCTCTCGGCGTCTAGTAGCTGTGAATTTTCCCGTCCGACGTACACGACTCATTTCTTCACCAACACAAACTGCGTATCAACATGACGGTAAGTTACAAACCCTTTTGCTTATTCGCCTTTATTATATAACAGGCATATGCCAATAAATATAATACGTGACCGAGAAAAGAGTTTAAATGGAACAAGTTCAGAAATAAACGCGGTAACGCATCAATGCTAGCGGGTTCCCTCGCATTTGTTTTATCGCCTTGAAATAAGTTAAACTTAAGGAAAAAGTTTGTTGAGCATAAAGTGTATACCGTTTTTCTCTAAAACTTTTCTACGAAATATGTTTAGCTCCGATAAACATGTTGGTGAGTTACGCTCGAGATGAGTGTGGAAATGCGTGGAAGTCGGCAAGTAAGTGTCCACTATTGTTGTCCGATTTTAACCAAAGCAAAAATGTGTCGACAAATTTTAATAAAACTCCCAATATAAGGTTCATTTACAACCATTCATGTCTGTTAACTGCGTTACTTAACAACAATGTCAGTTGCTAAGATTATCTGGCGTCGGTGATAGGTGAATTAGTATGGTGCACTGGTGGAACGACACTGACAGCGGAAGGCTAAGTACTCGGAGAATAACCTGTCCCGTGCCATTTTGACCAACACAAATTTCACGCGGACTAGCCTGGCACTGAACTCGGGCCTCCGCGGTGAGAGGCCGGCGTCTAATCGCTGAATATCCATTCAGTGGTTCTCGAGTTGTTAGCGAATATAAAGGTACCGCGAAGCGAACAGACACATTTTTGGATCCTATCGTTACGAAGGGGCCAAAGGCTGATGTAATGGTGACTGAACTGTTTCATCATATGGAAGTGCCCTAACTTCGGACTGGAAAACAAATGTTACAAAAGAAACGTGCATTCGACGTAACAGAGCGCACCATGGCAAACCGAGATCAAGCATCAATTGTTATCATCCTCAACACTTACGTATGTATTTATTTACCAATAATTTACCGTCAGTAAACATGCATCTTGTCGGTCCCACTGGCCGCGTGGTTTAAGGCGTAGGTCTGCGGCAGCTCGCCTGCTGAGATTGTTGGTTCGAATCCCACCGGGGGCGTGGATGTCTGTTGTGAGTGTTGTGTGTTGTCAGGTAGAGGTCTCTGCGACGAGCTAATCACTCATCCAGAGGAGTCCTACTGACCGTGGTGCGCCGTTGTATGTGATCTAGAAACCGTGAATGAGGAGGCCCTTGCCCACTGGGGCGTATTAAAAAATGCGTCTTATGAAAGGGCTACAAGCAGCGTTGTTTGACAATAACGAAATGTAATGCAGTATTGTCAGAAAACAAAAGGCATTTTAAGTTTCCCACACAGTGGTGTTCTATAAGCTGAACATGTTTCACACCCTGTCGAAAGGGAAAGCTGGTATTTTTAAAGTTTCGGTAGGTTCAAACTGAAGGAGGAAATTTGTCAACAAGCATTTTGACAGCGCACAAACGAATCGATGAGTGCTCAAAGCTATAGAAAAATGTCTGAGAAGAATGAGACAGACGGTCCTCATAGTGACCAGAAGCAATCAGAAGCTCATAGGAAATGCTTAGTAGCACATCCGGAACTTGTAGACTATCTAATCTACTTTAACAAGTTTGCCCACGAAAGAGAATTGTATAAATATACATTTTATGTATCCTGATTCTTATTTTTTAAAGTCATACATGATTACGTATATGTTATTTAAATCACTACGATTTAATAAAAAAAATTCGATGTTTGTGACCTTCGGAAGATACAAATATAGTTTATTTTCAGAACGTATACACGAACTAAACCTTTCGGAAGATATATAGTTTATTTTTAGACCGGATGCACGAACTAAACCTTTTTAATTAAACTGTCTTGACCATTATGTGCTTTTAAAATTGCTCATTGTACCTCTAAACTTCCTTCCTCTAACAATAATCGATTAAAGACACATATGGACGGGGTTAACAACCTTTTCCGAATCTCCATGTTGTGACAGAAGTAGTATTTATAGAAGATACAAAGGGAAACATATATATGATTTAGTTACATGGATACCGCTTTTCTTAAGATAACAAGACGTGTTTTCAAATAAGAACTGTTTTAGACTTACAAATAAACCACTGCAATAACTGACGTAAATCGGAGAAATAACACATGAGAAGAACTGGTAGAATCCAGCAGAAGACAACTGAATACATAATCTGCCCCTTAACGTATGCAACACATTTCACTCTGGCGCGTTATGTGTTGCAGCTCGGAAAACAACTGAGGCAATTTTAATATAAAAGGCTGCGTATTCCCTTAAAACAGAGATACTTGCGGTGGCGCACCTGACGCGAACACATGTTCTGCGCACTTGTTATAACAGGCTGAAATTCTTAAAAATGGCTCGTTACTCTTATGTGTTCCTTTTACTCGACTATTTATACCGTATTAAGTATAAACCCGACTGCGCTGTAATCCTCTGGTAATGAAATAAGTGACAGTACTTCACATTAACGCGAAAATTTGCAGACATTTTATACACACCGCGTGAATTATGCGAGTAAAATATTTCATGCAATATCATCAGAACCCTGCTTACGTTTTAAAGCAATCGCAAGGTTCTGATGATATTTTCACATACAAATTTTGTATTGTGAAATAAAAAAGTTGCATGAGCACAGATCAGAAATCAGAAAACGTTTTTGGTACCTCTCAGACGTTACCAATACCAAAAATCTACCTAAATAACTCGGAAAGAATAAAAGCGTGTCAAGTATGGAACAGCAGTAAATACCTTAAAAAAATGAAGTGGGCAATAAATGTTTATGAGGATAAACTTGAGCCACTAGATAAAACCGAAGATGCTTTTCTTTTCGGATTCGACCTACGGGTGCAGAAGATCTGATTTGAATTTAAGAATCATCATCTCGTTGTCTTGATAAAAATCAGTTTTCAAGTCATCCTACTTGAAAACTAATTTTGGTACAAGATCTGACAAATCTACGTGGCCTGAAGTCATTCAAAAGATATTTTACACATATAAACTCGACACATTCCTATGCTTTCTAACGCTGAAATGAAAGTGAAATGCAGCTCAGCTATCTTTATTGACAGTTTATTACCACATACAAATGTCCCACCCATTTGTTGCAACAGATTATCTTCCGCTTTCTCTATGCTTCAGGATGAAAGAAACCGTGTGTGACAGTTTTAATTATAGCCCGAAATTGAAGTAAGTATTCTTACAGGTGACGGAGAGTCATTCGCCTCTTGCATTGGACATCAGATACAGTCGGCAGCGAAAGTGAATAATCGTATATGCATGAATGGATAAGAAACCTCTCTCCTAACAAATGGATGTCATACATGGCAACTTGCAAAGTAATCGTGGTCGGGTTCCTTACACAATTAATAGGAAGACAGGAGACGTCTTACTCTGTCCCCGCATTTATCTACATTACGGCAGCTTTCACATAAGTATTTATAGAAACTGATGCACCTTACTTCTCCAACCCCACATCGCCATAATTAGGCGCGTTCGAAAAATTGCGAAAAGCATGGAACAACTCTGCTCTCAATTGACGGAATTTCATGTAATTTTACAATGAAGTGTTTTTCGAAAATCAAGTTTCAATAAAATCTGACAAGAAAAACGAGTACTTTAGATGAAGTCGTTGGTACATTTGTGACAATATCTCGCTGAATCCTTAATGAGAAATATTTCAGACAAAAGTTACAGAGAAAATCAAAACACGCATTTTTATGTTCAATAATTTTTTTCTCGAAAATCGTGCCATTTATGAGATAATGTGGAAAAATATGGAAGAGCCAGTCGTGACAATATAATGCTACGTAGAAAATACGCGATTTGCATGCCAGATAAGTAAGACAAGAATAGACACACACATCCATAGTAATTCATAATTACTGTTCCAAAATTAATTCCTTCTGATCTCGTAAAATGCTTTACAGCAACTCTCATAAAAACTGAGAAAATGCGCAAGGACTTATCAGCCATTACAATCTGTTTAGCCAAATTATACGTCTAAAGAAAGCCAAGAGCAAACGAAAATTCTTTTGCTTAAATGCAACATCGGGCACTTTACATGACGTCCCACGTACATTTTATTGTGGCTGGCGACGTAAATTTTCCACTGAATCATTGCTGTGCAACACTCAACATTTTTGTATGGTTGACAGTGACATGTAGCTCAACAACACACAAAGAATTCGTTGTTCTATTGCCACTGCAACAATGGTTACCCGAAAGCGCCACAATGTACGATACACGTACATTGCCAATCTTGTCTACGCCGAGTTTACCATGTTATTGCTCCTTTTCGTTTCGCTACTCTGAGAGTCATTTACATCCGCTGTAGGCGCTTTCTACTGACAGCCAAAAAATAAGTGGGGGAAGAACCGAAATTCACCACGAGTGATTCGATGTTCTGAGGACAAAGAAGTTGACTAATTTCTTCTGGGTAGAATAGAAGTACAAAACCTATTTAATGATAGAAAACAGTTTCACTTACAAACCCATAGTCGTAACAGATTCAACTCGAACGATAAGAATAAAACAATGAAGGAGAAATTCATATTATTCGCATCTGCAAAACCGATCAAATCACTCATGCACCCATCATGGCGAATCCTTCAGTGTAATTATGGGTTAATTACTGACAGTGGCTGACCGAAGATGGATAGGTCCGCTTTAATTATACGAAGCAGAAGCAACAAGGAGATGTTCATGAAGGCCTTCGGTAAGGTCAGTTTTATTGAAGTCATCCGTCAAATACTGACACCTAACGATAGTAGTGTACGCCTGTTTCTTGTGGAACGTTTAAGGTTAGCTTAAGAATAATCCGAATTTTTTTCTTCTTCTTCTTCTTTCATGGCGCGGCAGCCCCTAGTTGACCAGGACCTCCTCATTATCGATGCTTCATGACCACACTCAGACACACCACACACGATAGGACCCCTCTGGACGAGTGACCAGCCCGTCGCAAAGACCACTACCTGACAACACCCACCATTTACAAGATAGGCATCCATGCCCCCGGCAGGATTTTAAAACACAACACCAGCAAGCGAGCGGCCACAGACCTACACCTTAGACCGCGCGGCCACTGGTATCGGCATAAACAGAACTACTAACAACAAATACAAGTCCATCTCTAAACTTATTAAAAGTCTACCATAAATTCTAAATATTCGAATTAGGCCTCCCGCATATGAGTTTTCGTAGTATAAAAGTCAAGGCGATTTAACTTGTTTATTGGGAAATATCAGCGTGGATTTCGATATAACAGCACAACTGCTGATCAGGTATTCTGAGATTGCTTTCTGTGGGATGTTATGTCGTGTGGTTGGGTAGACAGGTAAAGGCGTTTAGAAAAACTTATTTTTTTATTTGCATCAAAGTCAGAAATTTGAGTCCCCTAAATTACAGAAAAATTTCATGAAAAGCACAGAAACCTTTGAGAGATGAACTTTTTCCAAGTCGTCTTGAATACGTCACATACGTATGGACTAGCAAGAACGACAGCCATGAAGAAAAGTGTCTTCAGTGCTACAGTTCAGAATCAGCAACAAAATGGAAAGAGTGGGCGAATAGAAATGGTGGCGGTCCTCCCTGGCTTTATGTTTCAGAGAGTGCAAGTACATCAATCATCTCGTACAAAGAGTACGAAGACTCACAGCTGGCCAGACAGCCTGGCGACACGACCGGCTCTCTCTCCCTTTCTCCAGCTTGTAGGCATACAAATGCTTTGAAACTCCCAAGGACAAGATCCATTTTATTTTATTTTTGTGCTGTCTGCCAGCTAATTTTATAAAACGCGATTAATAACTTTATTAACTCGGGGCGGGAATCAAACCTGTAACGCCAACAGCCAAACCACTTGTTGCTTCGATCTGTCTAATGATGTCAACTAGGAGGACAAACGTATACCTTTAAGCACGCATGTGGTTTCTTACAATTACAGTTCAAATTTGTCGAATAACAGTAGCCACTTCGAACTTACGGACCGTATGTGAAGATGAATTTAATTTCATTATTTGAGGTCTTTCAAAAATGTCTTAATTAGCGTATTAATAAAAGACACAACGATTTCTACTTTTACGTACATAAGGATGCAAGAGGTGCATTCTCAGTGAGGCCTACACCATGGGTCGCTTTGACTTGTCCGTATTTTTAATATTGGTCGTAAACTGTATGCCTACAATTCTGGCATCCAACACTGCTAATACGATAGGTGGGCGGCTTACCACTCAGGCGCATATACATATTACATTTGGCCAAAGTTTATATCGGTTGCTTTGTAGTTTTCAGCTACGACTGTCTGATATTATAAAAGAAAGTTACAAACACTTGTAACACGCTCACAGAAACTACTCAGAGAAGTGCCAACATTATACGCGATACTAGAGACAATAATTGAACATTGGCCATAGAAGTACTGTCTGGATAAAGAGGATCATAATGATTAGGAACTTTACTGACTTCCACCGCATTTACTTTTTGTAAGTCTGTTTGGAGCTGCCACCTTCATGATTAATATTTGCTACAAATGTTCCATTGGAATGTCCATGCCTTCTTTTTGTATAAATTCACCGCCAGCTATTCCAGTGCTTCGAGTACCCCTTCGGACTTGTACTCCTTCCTTCTACCCGAAGACTGAGACCGAGATACCTGATCCAGATCATGTCCAACGACCAGAAGTTAACCCAGTCGTACCTGACGTTCGGAAGTCAGTGGAATAAACCCAACGAATTCCCCTTGTTTTAAACGTCAATACTCGCTTTATGAACACCAGTCCTCACCGACACCTGTGTTAAACGATTGAGTACTAGTTCTTATAGCGACATTTATTGCTTAATGCCACTTACTGAGGTTGGGTACGAAAGGATTTCTATTGAGCATAAAAACGAAATGGACAATTACTGTAGTTTCACAAATACGACAGTTGTGCTGGCATGAGGTTCACTGCACATGTACAGTGAACCAGCACGGGGAAGTGTCACTCAGTGTGCAAGTCTTTCATTGCCGATCACCCTATAATCATAATTCGCGGAAACCCATAAATAAACAAGCTACATAATTCTGATGTGCGTCATCCCCGTTGTGTTAGTACAATAGTAAGGAGCTTGGTGTATTAATACTTACAGTCGGACACAAATATATTTTCTCCTAGTATTACAGGATTATAACGACATGTTTCGGCCCTATATGTGGGCCATC
>Ga0136643_10004424_pt1 | contig 19379 bp, 13 predicted proteins | sample TergutLab28metaG_FD_96883 | JGI IMG/M metagenome (GOLD analysis project Ga0136643, IMG submission 96883) | Labiotermes labralis P1 segment gut microbial communities from Petit-Saut dam, French Guiana - Lab288 P1 (version 3) (version 3) | ecosystem: Host-associated > Arthropoda: Insects >...
GTATCAGTATGCAGGCTGTAGCAGCTTCAGCCTGCATACTGATACCACACCACCAGCCAAACCACAACGTAACACCAACACACATCGAACCAGAGCAATACAACCCATGAAATAACTCAACAAATAAGTTGCAAGCTCCTGAGGATGGATGTATTAACATCTGAAACATGTTGAGCATTAAATAATGAAATAAAAAAGCAAGTGGCATCAAGTTGGTCTCTCTTTATTCAACTATGCAAGTCTGTATTTATAGCAGAGTGGGCAAAATAACATACTCAGCATTATTAAGAAAGTTTTAAATATGAATATTGAAACACAATATGTGTAATTACTGAAATTCACTGTAACAGGTAATAAAAAATTTGGGGCTGTTACTAGAATACATTCAAACAAGTTTTAAATACACTGTCTGATGACACTGTATATAAATTCCGGGACAAGCATCATAGAAATTTATTACTGTCAGTGGGATATGACATTTTTATAATATGGGATAATTAAGTTGTTGCAAACATTCTGGTTAATGGGAAGATTAATTTGTCATTACAAATCATGGCTACCACAAAACCGTGTACATCAGCTGTACTATTGTTCTGAAAATAGTGTTTGCTGACACATGCTGTCACTACTGTGACCATAAAATAAGTTATTCTTGAAAAGTACATGGTTAATCGCTGTACTATTACAGAATCTGATACATCATTACTGCAACTTCAAAATTTCGCCATTGAAAATTGTATAAAATTTATTGAAACAGATTTTACCTTCATACATAATTTATCTAAGATCCATTCTAATCTTTGTAAATAACCACCTTGACAAACAATTCTTTTTTACATTTACAAAGATTGTAATAAGATGCACAGTCAACAAAACATAAAATCCATTTTAATAGTTCCTTCCCGCCTATAGGTTGGTCTTTAAGTAATCCTGCACCTTCGGGATGCCTAACTAATATTCTTTCTGTATTCTTAATCACTGTCACAAGCGTGGTTGCAGTTCAAATGTCCGGTCTTAGTTTTCTGTATTTGTAATGTCTCTAATGTGCTACATGCATTCAGCCACTTATTTGTAATGAGGGTAATATGTGCTCTGTCCCCAATATGAGAGCATACTGGGGTAGAAAATGTATAGCGCCACTCATTCTTAACCTTGGCACTAGCTAGAAGCATGTGGTCAACTTTATTCTCTGGCTGCTTTACCCTAACGAAAGAACCCCAGTAGCCATTGAACGGTTTGTTGCCTAGGCCTCCTACAGAAGAGAAAAATCTGTTTCTTCTACCATGATTGGAGCCCAGGACCAACCAGCAAGCTGCCAAGTTGCTGTACGGAGTGATATACCTCAGCTTGTAATGAACAAGAGTATTAAGATTTAATCCAGTCTGAAGTGAATATATTTTCCAAATATTGTTTTTGCAATTGTACATTTTGCAGGTCTAACTAAACTTATCTTAATACTAACATAAGTCAAAAATAGAATTAATGAGTTTAGAATCAGTAGGGGGGTGTATAAGGTCTTGGTGGGGAAACCGGAGGGAAAGAGACCACTGGGGAGACCTAGGCATAGATGGGTGGATAATATTAGGATGGATGTCCAGGAGGTGGGATGTGGGTATATGGACTGGATTGGGCGGGCCCAGGATAGAGATAGGTGGCGGACGCTTGTGAGTGCCATAATGAACCTTCGGGTTCCGTGAAATGCAGGGAATTTCTTGACTAGCCGCAAACCAGTTAGCTGCTCAAGAAAGACTCTGCACCGTGCAGTAAGTAAGTAAGTAAGAATCAGATTTGAGTTTCTTCTGCAAAGCATCCAAGACTGGCTCTGGGGCTCGCCAGCCTCCTATTCAATGGGCACTGGTCTCTTCATTGGGAGTAAAGCAGCAGGGATATGATGTTAAACGCTCACCTTCATCTAGTGCCAAGGTAAAGAATTAGTGGAGCCATGTCTCCTCCCCTAGTATGCCTTCATGGCCTGCACAGGGATATCTTCACCTTTACCCACCTCTGGCATCGAGTATAAAGATTAGTGTCTTCTGGAATGTGATGCCATGTAGTGCAGTACCAAAGTACAGGGCATCATATCACATCCAGTAGGAACATTCGTGTCTTCTGGAATGTGATACCATGTAGAGCAATATGTACAGGGCATCGTATCCAGGAAGTGGTAATCGTAATAGTACAGATTGTACGTTTCCTACTTGTATATATTTCACTAAATCTGCATAATGTTACACATGTTCAAAACAAATTTTATGAAGTTCCAACTTTGTAATTAAGCCTTTTTAGCTTTTGCCAGTAATTAAAAAAAGTAAATCAGTCCTGTTACAGGCCTGGAGTGGCCCAGAGGGTTCCAGGAAGTTAAGGTTCCCAGATTTCATGACAACAGCACAGGATGGTGGTAAGGTTGTCAGACTTACGCACCGGCCGCCTTTCCCCCCAGGAAGTGCTCCTGGTACTTGTTTCTTTTAGAGGCTGAGTTGACCCCAGGGCCATAGTGTGATCGGAAGGATTTTATGTAAATGAAATATTCCTATGATACCAGCTGGGATCGAACCAGTGACCTTCTGATTTGTAGCAGAGCGCCTTAACCACTGTGCCACCATTTTTGACAGTATGTGTGTTCCATTAAATCAAAGAAAAGGAGGTTCAAAATTACTTATCACTTCTGTTCTATGCATAATTAGATAAATACATATTACTAAGTAACATTCAATTACTTACGGCTGAATATAAGTGAATATCATTAATTGTATAAGCATATCCAGCTGAATGTCCAGGCACTTGATCTTCATTTCCTTCCGTTCTCTTGCTAAAACATTCAGTAGACACACTGACCTCACTTGAATCTTCTGGATCTGGAAGGTTCATTATTGGCAGTTGAGTTTAAACTGTTACACTGTTTTTTATAACGTTTTTACATGTGTTAAACTTTCGTGTACACCATCAATGAATGAGGTGATGTGTGTCTTCATGCTTTCCTTGTAACTACCATATTTTAACTTTGTAGTCTACTGAAGAGCCATTCATGTTTCAAAATACCAGTACCACATTAAGACAAGCTGGTAATATCAAAATTATTGGTGCAAAAGTCTATTTAAAATTCATTCATTTTGAGGGAAAAGCTTACATTTCAGTGTCATTCTTGTATGTTAGTGCGTGTTTTTGCACAGTTGTACTTTAACTCCCAATTACTGGTTTCTGGAGATGAAGATTGTATCTTATGTTGACTTTATAGATGTGAATATAAACTTTCATAGACGTATGTCACGTATGGGAATATTTATTACACACAGCTCAAACATTGCATGATATATGAATTTGTATTGGTAATGATCATCAAGGTTGCAGTTGTTTGGGATGTAATGTCTACCCTAAATGACAGGAACAGTTTGCTATGAAATGCTGGCATAAATCTATCAAACTACATGGTGTAACTATGAAGTTGGAGATGACAGGCTCTTTCCAAACATTTGAATCCAACTACCAAACAGGACACTATCACATTTCAGAAGACCGTAGTTTAGATATATGCAGTGGCGTACCTTAGGGGGTGTTTGGGTGTGTTCAAACGCCCCCTCCCCCCCGAAATTCCGAAGGCCCTCCAAAATCGTGCCAAACTCAACCCGATATTGAAAACTGTTAAAAATTGCTGAATTTAGGATGCCAACACTCCATGATGTTCAGAAAAAAGGCAGTAAAATTCTAAAAATACCTAGGTTTGCGATTGTTTTACATTAGCAATGACAAATATATTGGTTGTCATCATAAAAATTCTTAAAGTACCAAAAATTAAGAAACTTTTACTATATGAAATGAAACTTCCTGTATTACAGCTGCCTCCAGAAATCTTGAATAGGGGGTAGGGGGCTACCAGCCCCTGATCCCCATTCTCTGTCCTCTGTCCTCAACTAAATTTGTTGAACCCCCCCGAACAAAATTCCTGGGTATGCCACTGGATATACGATAATGGAGCAACTACACCCAGCAGAGAATTCTAGTATAAAGGGTAAGTTATGCAGAAATGCTGCTGTCTGGGTGGCAGTACTACAGTGATGATATGTGCTCAAGGGCATAATTCATGTGCAGGCTAATAAATCAGAGAAGTGACTGATGTAATTCTGATGAATGTAGTGGCATAAAACACTTTTCTTGTAACTGGTTCCAAAAAAAACATAGCTTTTATTAAAATGCGATGGGAAAACCATTGTATATTCAACCATTTTTAATAGTCTGGTGCAGCACTGCCACATAGACTAAGATATTAAACACTGCCTAGAATCAGTTTTTTTTTTTTTAATTGCAACAGTAACACTATTATGCATTTTGTAGTGGGGATTATTCCAGAAAATAAATTGTGTATTAACATATTAATAAAAAGTAATTAATATACAGTATTATATAATATAGTATAAAGTAATACATATACAACATGTTCCAGGGTTACAAAACCATCATCAGGTACTTACAATTATAAAATTATATTGAGAAAATTATAAATAACATAAGAATTCATAGGTAAGATTGAAATCTCATGTCTTTACAGGAATATTTGATGTTAAAAAAGATCATACCTTTTGAACTGTACAAATTCCCATAAAGGAATTAGATTTTATATTTACCTATGAATTGGTAGGTCATTTAAAATTTTCTCAAAATATTTTTATAGTTTTTACTACCTGAAGATGGCTTTGTAAGACTGAAACATTTTGTATATTTTACATTAAATAACTGTCGAACTGGAATGTGACTGATGGTTCTTTATTGTGTTCTTACGTTACAAGGTGGAACTTAAATTTTGAAACATCTAACATAGCAACAATACCTTCATCTTCATCTTCCTTGAAAAATGCAAGCAAGTTGTACACCACACAGAATAATGTTATTATTTTTATGAAAACCAGTGTTATTGAAACACTGTCTATATTGGTGAAGTCGTACCAGTTGTTTATATACGATACCACTTTCTGCAAGAGAGAAGCAATTATAACACAGAATGAAGCAACACAGAAAGTTACTACAATCCATGCGAAACATTAAACGCTATTTCAGATATAAGATAATTCTGAAGCAAAATAATATGTTACAGTACTCCCAGAATATTAAATTCCATGTTGTTTTACACTGATGTGGGAATCTGTCTCTGATTTCTGCTACGGTTTATCTTTCGCGCGTCGCCGTTTCTAAACCGCCATGAATCGGTCACGGATTGTTCCTGTCCGTACAGTAGTCATGGACCACAGAGATTAATACCATTGAACAGCAACTCCACCTTGGAATAGTTATTCGTCCGAATGGTGAAAGCCCGTCGCTATGACGTTCATATAGAGTAACGAAACCTGTAGAACAAAAACACATAAAAATTAGCTGACGTGTGCAGAACATTGATGTCTCTAGTCCGTGATTATTGTGGTCTTGTATCACAATGCAGGTTTCTTTATGGATTATGTCAAAACCTTAAACTGATTAATATTACCGACTACATAATAACTGATAAATGACATTACTTCCCCGCCAGTGGGGCAAAGGGATGAGAATTATTCTTCTCTGGAATCAGTAGCCCTCGATGAATTTGGTTTTGGCTGGCAGATGTTGAAAGCCTCTATATTGTTATTTTACTAGGTCAATCTCCAAGTTGCACCCATGCAATACACTTCAGACACGCCGTGAAGCACAGGCTGTCTCAAGGAGCAAAGAGTTAACTTCATCGTTTTACGGTGCACGACGGTGATTGTAGCATGAAGAATCAAATATTCTGGGAAATGACGCCATGTAGATTTTCATACAATTACAGACATTTCACAGGAGTTTTAGCCTCCATCTCTGGGATAGTCCAAGAGAGACTTTTAAGCAAATTTAAAAGTGCGGTTTACCTACTTTCTTCTTCAAGATTCTATTCTGCACGGATACGACCTAATTTAGGTTGAAACATGCAACTTTTTTTAATATAAATTAGGCTGTATTACCTAATAGAAATTGTTATGTTGAGACAGATAATGATATTTACTTATTCATGCTTTACCAAAAGCTATTCGGGGGATCAAATCAAAGAAGAGATGAGTGGGTAACAGTAAAACCAATAAGTGCTCAAAAATGTTATTCGTTCAGTTGGAAGAAAAAAACCACGCGTGACAAATATTCTTGTGTAGTACAAGAATAACACAAATACTGAATGAAGAAGAATCTATAGAATGTAATTAATTCGCCGGACACACTGTTTGTATTGTGATACATTCTACATGATCTGAATTGACATATGAGGGCTTTGGGACAAATATTCATTCTCTTTACTTACAAGTCTGCTTTATAAATATGTTAGTATATATCCAACCACTATCTGTAACGAAGGAAAATTTCCTACTTAAAGAGTACCTTTAATTGCTTCTAACTTACCCCACTATTTTTATTTTTTATTTTTACTTTTAATTCTTATTTGTAACCCTATTATATTTTATTACACTAAACAATCTGTATTGTTGTATTTTTATTATATTTATCATACTAAATAACCATGTGATTGTTGTACACACTTGTGTTGATGACACCCCTTAATCCCAACAAATATGACGATTACCATATCCATATGGACTATGTAATCCTGTACGGATTTACGGAAAGAAAATAAATGATATAATATGATAGCAAAATCCGCGATAGAAATGTGGATAATAGTGCTAACGAACCACCAGATTCCAGGCGAGTGACTAGCAGCTCCTCGTGAAGGATTCCAATCCCCGAATTTTTTTATCTATCAAGTGTGTAATTCATTCGAAAATAATTCAAGTTCGGACTTAAGAAATGTTTCTTGTAATACGTACGGGTAGTACAGATTTGAAGGTACAAGCCTTTTGGGATGTTACGCCATTTAGACTGGGAAATAATTACCGACGTTTCGAAAGATAGTACATTCTTTATCTTCAGGTTAAGCAGTCCACAAATAATGCCCGCGCTACATAGGTTTTGAAGATGGGGGTCTTTTGTTTAGTTTGCACTATTTGACATTCCACCGCTTAGGGAACCGCAGGTCTTATGTAAGATAAAACATACCAAAGCATACGTAACAATGTCTTTGAGGGATGTAAAAATAGTAATTCCTACGAGACATCGCACTGTGCACCCTGCAAAATCCGTATTACATTGGTCTCGGAACGGATTAGAGGTCATCGTAATGTGTTGCGTTAGTTGTACACCATTTTGTCCAATGAGTGACAGTTGCATACGAGGAGAGAAAATTTGAGCTGTTGCAAGTGTACAGCATTATTTGAAAATTTATGTATTTGTTGTTTTCCATTTTATGTGATGTCTGTGGCCCCGTCAGTGTCTGTATCTTTATGTGTATTCGGAATTGAACTAAGTTATGTGTGCACCGTAGAGACTGAAAATCAAATTGGTGAGTTTGTAAGCTACTAAATGACATGTGCTTGCGATTGAACGACATTTGTGTTCACTGTTGGAATACATTCATTTGCAGTGCCGTGTGGAGCTATGGCAGCCGAAAGTCACAATTTTTGTTCCGCCCGGGGACGACGTGAAATGCGCGATATTACAATTGAGACTTACTCGAGTGACAAAGGGGAGACAAGACCTCGTGGATTAATTCCTGGTTCAGAAGGCACAGACTCTGCAGCTCAACCTCTGACTACTGTTGAAGGTTTGTATTCACACTGTGTAATATATTTCGGTCCTGTGTTTGGAGTTTCACTAAACTTGAATGTATTGTAGGTTAGGCAGCTGTTTGAGTAAGTAAATTTGCAGTCTCGTTGATAGTTTTGGAGGAGAGAGGATTGACTCTGTAACCCAGAATAGGATTAATAACTCGTACTTGTTCCACGTATCACTTTTTACAAACTTTTAACTTACTAATGCATGGAGTTAGTAGGGCTGCTTATCCCAAGGAAAGTATAACTTCTCAATGAAGTATTTTCATATTAACAGTATTTGAAGTGTAGTATAACGGTTCCTTATTGTCCACAATAAGTTTTGTGTCTGAATTTTTTTCACATTATCTGATACAACCTGTGCTGACAGACTCTCACATAAGATCCAAGTCATGATATGTATGGTTAAACCAAAGACATGGGACTTGTGATGAACCACAACAAACATATTTATAGTAGCAATATTACAGTTTGCAGATGCATATTATTGCATGATATTGTGGGGGTTAGGTGACATCTCAAGATTACATTTTGCTTACTGATTTATAGAAGCGAGTCCAATATTAAAAAATCTCCAGTCTTTACCTGTAATAGACTGGTTACAAACAATTGTAAATTTTAAAGTTCTGGCTAAAAATTTAGTGTTACACATAGAAGTTTAGTCTTCCTGTATTACAAAGCTGAATTACTTTGCATATTATAAAATGATATTTACTGAGCTTTGGGAGCCTTCCAATAATTGATTTATGGAATTCATAAGAAGGTTTTGTTAAAGTTTGCAGCAGATAATGATTAGTTGGCGCCTTCTGTGTGAAGGATACATCATATTTGTGTGGAAGTTTTTCGAGGTTAAAGAAAGAATTTTGAGTATCTGTTGAATTAAGATACATTTCACATCTGTGAAGTGTGTGTTCTTCTGCATATGATGATGACAAATTTTGCAACTGAATTTGTTTGAGACACATTTGACCATACAACTCAAACTGTTCATGTAACATGCTGATAGTATGTGCAGAAGTTTGTTGCCAGCTGGTGCACACAGGGTCACTTATCTGACTAAACTGCCCAGAACATGAGAAAGTATATTTTATGATGTGAATATCTTTATTGGAACTCACTAAATATCATTTAGATTCTGCAAAACTAGACATTTTGATTATGCTTTCACCTTCCCAATTCTCTGTAAAGAGAATATTATTGTTTCTTTCTGGCACACACACTCAGAACTGGAATATACCATTTGCTATTATTAACAAAAATTGTGCATGATTTCAGGCTTCTGCCTCAGTGTGAATGATATATTTGCTGTTCTGGGATGTTTTTACATTGTAGATTGGTAGTTACTGATGCTTCAGCACAACCAGGCAGTCACAGTCAAGTACCCCAAAAAGACTTGGACTGCTTGACCCTTGAAGGTGGGGATTGATAGGTTGTCCTGAAGCGTCAGTAACTATCTACCAATTTACGCCATCTATCATCCCACAAGAGTAAAGATCTCAACAAAAATGTTAGTAACTAACTACCAGTTTATGCCATCTATCATCCCACAAGAGTAAGGATCTCAACAAAAATGTTATTTTGCACTTTCTCACCAGATCCCAAATCCCGAAGGTCATGTGAGACTGAGTGCATGGATCCTGGTGTCAAAGGCAGGGAGCAGATAAATTTCATTTCTGGGAATCCCTTTGTTGAAGTTACCAAGGGCATTCTTCATTTGTACAAAGAAGAGTAAGTGATGTACACCTAGGAAACTTATGGAAATTGTTGTAGTATGCAGTCTGAATACATTTAGCTTAACATCTTGAGTTTCACGATCACTGCTACTCACTGCTATCACTAATTTGACTGCTCACTGCTGTCACTAATTTGACTGCGCACTGCTATCACTAATTTGAGTATCATCAAAGTTACACACACATTCAGTCACTTCTGCCCCCACTTATAAGCATCATCAGTCATCTCACTGCTGTGGCTAGTTCATATAGCCTGCTGCTGCTAGAATGGATTTCGAGAAGTGTGTCATCACCCTCAGGGGAAATATTGTTAACATTGACAAACCATGAGGTTGTATGTATGGACATAAATACTGAAGTTTCCTCCACAAATTCATGTGAAGAAATGGTAAGTATGGGTACCAGAGCCAGTAGTGTTTTTCTTCCTCCCATTGTGATTAAATAGACCATGGTTTCCCCTGCTTTCATGTCCACCTTCTACCAAGACTTCTTTCTACTTAACTAGGTGGCCAAAGCATGAACCTGACAACCCACTGCTATCAAATGATGAGGTGTTCATCCATGAAAATATGCCGGTGTTTCATTTATAAGCTGTCATGTTGTGCGACTTAGCTACAATGATTACTTCATGGACATGATGTCTTAAGCCTTTTTTTCTCCACAATTTATGAAGGCAGACTACAGGTAATAAACTTATGGAGCCATTTGTAGAACTAAGTCTTGACTTCTGTTGTATTCTAGTGACCTAACACCAATGGACAGAGCTGCCCAGAGAAGCCAGACCGTGTGTATCCTAGCAGTTCCGGCAACTATGACATGTCATGATCTTCTTACATTCACTGCTGCATGCCATGGTGACATTCAGCACCTTCGTATCATCAGAGATGGGTCTCCAAACCGTTACATGGCTTTGTTGACATTCCGTACTAATGTGCGTAGCAGTTAATATCCATTAATTTTGTTTTTTTACTGTCTCCAATTAATCTGTTTGTAAAGCATTTTTGATTACCCCCCAAAAAACCACCAAAACCTGATATGTAGTAATAAAAGGCCTGACTTTGGGCATGATGGAAGGCCAAATATCTACCTCATGAGGATGACTTGACTTTTTCACCTACTTATACTCTTTTGCTCATTTAAATAGAATCATACTAGAGAGAGATGGGCAGGGCATTTTACATGGAGAGATGAGAAATGCATATAAATGTTGGTCACCAGACCTGAAAGATTCAGGCATAGAATGGAGAACAATAGTAATATGCATATTATAGAAATAGGGCAGGAAGAATGGTCTGCATGGTTTGGGCTCAGGAGTCTGTAGCAGGTTGGGTTTGTGAACACGATGAACTTCCAGGTTCTGTATAAAGTGGTTAGCCCCGACCCCATCCCCAGCTGATTTATTCATCATTAAGTTCGCAAGATTCTGAGTGGTACCCGGAATGAGCTACGAAAGAGCAGCAGTTTGTAGCTGCCCCACACCCTCTCCAATATGCTGGAAACAGAACCTAAAAATGCAGTTGTAAATTAATTTAGTAGTTTGTACAGGTAATTACTTTTTATGATTCTCTACAATTTTGTATTCCAGTATGATTGAAATTTCGGAATTGTTATACAGAGGAAAACGTAGTTAAACCTTTAAGTGTAACAAAAATATAATTAACATCCATGTGGGTGTTGCTTGACCTGAAGATATCTGGGAAACTAAATTGTATGTAAAAGTGGAATTCTTGCTTTATGTTTAATACGTAGGTTATTCAGAAAGTAAGTACCGTCTGCGTATATCTTTCGCGCATCCTCGAGACTGTCACTTTGTGCATGTGCAGTGACTTCCACTAATAATTAAGAAGCCACAGATGCCATTTCGTGAAATTTGTGTTATGTGTATGTTTGTTCCTGTGCGTTAAACATGTTTAAGACAATTGAAGGGGCCGCCGACTGAGAAACACGGTCTGTAATTCATTTTTTGAATGCTAGAAATGTGCTACCAAGTGAGATTCATCACCAGATCTGTCAAGTGTATGGTGACAATGCGATGAGTGATGACATGGTTAGGAAATGGGTTCGGATGTTCAATGAAGGATGAGAGAATGTGCACGATGAGGCGCGAAGTGGGCATCCATCTTTGGTGAATGATGATTTGGTGCATAAGATCAACAAAAGATTGTGTGATGACAGATGTTTCACAATTTCTGATATGTCCCTGCACTTTCCTCAGATTTCAAGGACTCTACTCTATGACATTGTCAGTAGTGGCTAGCATCGCAGGCGGCCACATTCTATGAGGAGGGTATACAAAACTTGTGTCCCACTACGATAAATGCCACAATAATGACAGCAAATATGTGGAAAAATAGTTCAAAGAGTGTAGAATCTGATAACAATAAAATTTTATACAAAACCTTACTCAATTTTTTTTACAGTGAAATGGTACTTACTTTCTGAATGAGCCTTATACAATTAGTAGGGACATAACTCATGGAGTTTTTTAATTTTTTTCTTTCTTTTTTAAATTTTACAGTCTGCCCATTTGCTTGACTTGAATAATGTAATCATGAAAGGAGATGGAACATGAAAAGTGGTAGTTCAGCTAATGTTGTAATTTATCCAGACACTTGAACTGCGTAATATTCAGTTGTTTCCCACTTCTGAGTGAATGACGTGTTTTTTATGAATTTTTCTGCCTTAAAAGTGACCCTTTGTTACCCAAGATGTTGTAAATACTGGAATGATCAAAGGTCATGTTTCCATCTAGGCCAGTTACAATATCTGTGACTTGTACAGGACAGAAGTGTGATGAAATTTACATATGATATTTGAGAGTTCTGCTGTTCTTATTGTTTTATATTTTGCAGCTGTCTGCATCTGAGTTCTATTCCACTTTCAATGGTGCCCCTTTTAACTCCCTTGAACTAGACTTTTGCTGCCATCTAGTATTCGTATCACGCGTCGAACTTCTTCGTGAAGGAGGTTCAGCAGCCCCTGCGATTCACACAGAGCTTCCAACATGTCCTGTGTGTTTGGAACGCATGGATGAATCTGTGGATGGGATTCTGACTATCTTGTGTAATCACTCTTTCCACAGCAGCTGCCTTGCAAAATGGGGTGATACAAGGTAATTGTTCTACGTGATATGTTTAAATAATTTCTTGGGATTCACACATTAGAATATATGCTGTTTATAGGATTGAAACTTGCATTATTCTAAAACACTGTGCCAGAGGAGCCCCATATTTTTGTAATTTTATTCTCTTTAAGGCTTTATCAAACCATTCTTAAGGGAAATGTTCAATCCACTAGTAAGTGGCACCACCTGCCTGATTGAGTCGAACATTTCCTGCCAAGAAGGCAGTCCTTCATTGTCAGAAACAACAGGAAGTCATTTGCTGCAAGGCATGGTGGTGTTGAAGATGTGACATAAACTTGATTCTGTCATCTAAATAGATTGTTTTACGGGGTGTGGCAGAAATAATGAACTAATTATAAATACAAATGTGGGCCGGGTGGCTCAGTCGGTATAGTGACTGACTATGGGCTGGACAGTCCGGGATCGAATCCCAGTGGGGACGAGATTTTCCGTCCGTCCAGACTAGCCCTGGGGCCCACCCATTCTCCTGTACAATGGGAACTGGGCCTTTCCTGGGGGTAAAGTGCGGCCAAGGCGTACTGCTGACTACTCACCCCCTTCTAGTGCCGCGGTCATGGAAGAGTAGAACTACACCTCTACCCACCCTCTGGGCCACACTGGGCCTGTAACAGGAACATTTTACCTTTATAAATACAAATAAAACCTTACTGAAAATAATTAAGATCAATTTTTAGCGCATACAATTTACTGTTGTGCTTAAATTGTTTCTCCATTTTTTCACTTTTTGTGTACAGTGTTTTTAGATGGCCACCACCCTTCTGAATGCAGAGGTGCACACGAGTTATGAACCTGCATATAGCTTCTTGAAGTGTTTCTTCTTAAATGTTGGTGGTTTCATCTCATTGTTTGTTTGGTTGCATTTAAGTCTGTAGGGTGCCTACAGCACACTTTGCTTTTCATATAATCCTACAGAAAAAAGTCAGGTGCTGTTAGGTTTGGCCAACACGAAGCCATGTTACATCATTGAAACAAGAAATCACCTGCTGTGAAAAGAAACAGTGATGTGCAGCCATGCTTAATCACTGCCTTGTGGGCCATAGCACCATCTTGTTGAAACCACAAATTATGGTTTGGTGGAAGCTTTGGGTCCAGAAATCCATTGATCATATCTGCGCAGCATTGTGACGTGACTGTGGTAGCTTGTCCATCTTCATCCTTTAGGAAGTAGGGTCACATGACTCCTCAGGACCAAACAGTACACCAAAATTGGGTCTTAATGGTTCATTGGTGACTTCATAATGATTTGCAGCTCACTAGTAAGTTCTGCTTATTGACTGTGCCATACAAATGACAGTGTGCCTCTTCAGTCATCGGAAGGTTGTTCAGCAGGTGTGAATCTTCAGTCAGTATTCTCTGAAACTGATGACAGTTTGGAAGCATACCTCTTTGGCCCCATCACTCAAAGAATGCACAGTTTGCAGTTTGTATGGGTCAAGATTCAGGTTATTGTGAGGTTACACCATACACACTTGTTAGACATGCCTAATGTTTGAGCATGCTTATGTGAGATTGCCTCAGACTGTGGCCAGCAGATGCAAACACTCAGGCAGTGTTCTGTGGTGTGCAAACTAAGGGCAGCTGACCCAGTCACTTTTTTATGCATGACTGAACCTTCTTCATGCCACTGCTTTACCCGTTGATGGATTGCATTTGGATATGGGGCCTCCTGTTGATGCAGTTCACACCAAAATCCACACTGGGTCTCTGTGATGGACCCCGTCCAAATAAACAGTTCCACAACACGCATTCTTTGACTTCTCAACGCATCATGTCGACTGACTTCAAAGGTCACCACTTCAGTTCGAACACCTGTACGCAATGATAACCTAGCTGAGAAGCGCATAATTACAATTTTAAAATTCTTCACTATTTCTGCCACAACCTGTATCTTGGCAACATGTTGAGGAGGAACATTGACATGGTTTGGGATGCCACATGTCACAGGTTTTCTAGGTCATTAAAATAGGGCATTCCCAATAATGTGTACAAACATTTTGACTCTCTTCCATCTGCCTTGTGGCTGGCAACATCCACTCTTCAGGTAGATTTAAAATTTGAATATAGGAGTGCATATCATCATGCAGCTAACATGAACATTTTCATTTCACAAGTATTTCAACATTTTATTGCCTCTTACTCTTTGCCCTTGTTTAAGTTTGTTTAGTGTAAGAAAATTAGACACCTAGTGTGTCTAGTTTAGTGATGTGAAATCGAACGATAGGAAATGTAATTGGATTAAGCCAAATGAGAGGAGTGAAGTGTAGTGAAGTGTTGCAGTATAGTGATGATCTTTGTAATAAGGTGTCCAAAATTATTAGAAGACATATAGACAGTATGAAGTTGCTGCTTATTTGTATTTTACTATTATCACATTCTTTAGGTTCTATTTTTTATCATTGCTTATATGGTTGTATTCCTGTTTAATACTGTAATTTATTTATTTTTATTGTAGTGTCTTATGTATTCTTATTGTATGTTCATCGTGCCAACTGGCACTCCATGGCTACCCTGACTGAGGTTTTTCCGTGCTTTTTCCTCATCAATTGTAAGGCAAATGCCAGTGTAAAACCCGCAGAGACGGGGCATGGCCTGCTCTCTTCCAACATTTTTGTGTTGTTCTATGTATTGTTTGTTTTGTGTCCTGTGTATTTTTTGTGTGTGTGTGTGTGTGTGTGCGTAAATGTGTACTGTACTGCTGCCACCGGGTGGCTACCCAATTGTAGTTAACAAATATATCATATCATATCATAAAATTTCTGGGTGACTTCCTGGACAACCACTACTTTCATTTTCATATTGTTTTTCTGATACTGATATGTTTTTTCAGTTGTCCTGTGTGTCGTTATGTTCAGACTCCAGAATTGGTTGCTGATAACCGTTGTTTCGAATGTCATTCTGCTGATTCATTGTGGATTTGTCTCATATGTGGACACGTTGGGTGTGGCCGTTATGTGAAGGGCCACGCAAATGAGTAAGTACTCAAGTTATTAGTAATATTTAGGTATTGGAATGCATACAGTAGGTTATGCTACTATGAAAGTGAAGTTCCCATCAAACCACCACACAGGAAGCTCTACAAACAGGGATTGGGCCCACAAGAAATACAATTCTAGATACTGTTGATTATATATGCAGCCATCAACCACATAACCTTGTAAGTAACTGTGATTAAACAAACATTTTGAGAACTGTAAGCAACTGGACATACCTTATGATGTGTTTATAGGTTTTACTGTATTAATTCTTTGTAACAACCACAAGTATAAATGTTTCCATTTAATTAATTTTGTAACTTTGTGTGTTTTGGTGCGACACCACCAGTGGGCCAGGGTCTCCTCATTCACGAGGCTTCTAGATCACACACAAGGACGCACCACAGTTGGTAGGACTTCTCTGGATGAGTGATCAGCTCGTTGCAGAGACCTCTACCTGACAACATACACAATACTCACAACAGACATACGTCCATGCCCTCGGTGGGATTCGAACCCACAATCTCAGCAGGCGAGCAGCTGCAGACCTATGCCTTAGACCGCGTGACCACTGGGACCGACAGTTGTGTAACTGTAGCGTACCTAATAATAAACTCCCTGAGGATGATGTATAAACATTGAAACATGTAGGGGGTGCTCTAAGAAACAGATAATTGTTAACATGTAGTATGCATTTGTTGGACAAATATAGTAAAATTCTACAAAATGCATGTTGTGTTGTGGTTTTCTTTTAGCATTCTTACATTACCGTATGTTAGTCATAAGCTAAATTTACTCATGCTTAGTTCTTGACTCTTAAGACCAGGCATGGGAGGAATATAATTTCTTTCCACTTCTTTTTTGTTTATAACTGGACTTGCTAAGTGTATTGCGCGAGCAGTGTGTGGAGCAACACATGTAACAATAGTTGCGTTGTTCTGCGGCAGCAGTCTGCTGCATAGCTTGAACTGTGTCCGAGCAGCAGAGTACGAAGCTGCACAGTCAGTGAGTGCAAACAGAAATGAAGAGTCCACCGGCGAGAATTGTCACTTATACATTTTAGTTGTAAATGCTATTAATCCATACTCTTACACAATAAAACTCCAATATATTTTACTTGAGGATTATTGAGAGTGTGTGCTGCCTGCCCGACTCCCCGTCTTAACTAGAGTTACGAGCTCTGTCCTCCCTGGAAACATCTAAGATACGTTCCTCATTGGGTCCGCAACAGATACAACAGGTGCATGCTTGCAGTTAATAATTTCTTTGAGTTCATTTCTCACAATGTTGGAGGCTGCCTAATAGGTAACAATTGTCATGGTGGTTAGCCATCACATACTGACTTCTGTGAAGAAATAAGTGGCCTACAAGTTTTTATGTATATATATATATATATATATATAAATGGCATGGTGGAAGCAGTTCGCTGGTTATTGTTTGTAGAGTCACCAATGTGAGACTACTTTCCCACCATGACAAGTTTATCTTTTAATAGTCCACTGACTTCACATTTATAAATGTGTTTTAGTTGTAATTTATGATTTGTTGGCAGGCATTACCATGAGACACAACATTGTTTCTCAATGCAACTAGGGAGCAATCGTGTTTGGGACTATGCTGGAGATAACTTTGTTCACCGCTTGCTTCAAAACAAGGGAGATGGCAAGCTTGTGGAGGGCAGCCCTCCAGGAAAACAGCAGGTAGAATGCAATGCAATGCTATGATAATTTCTTTTTAGTCTCGAGCATTAAGTACAAATTTTAGGTCTCTTCAGTATTACTGAAGTCATTGGAAGGTGGACTTGTATGACACAACACATGATTATTAAAATCAGTGTTTTCTCTTTTCTTGCTACACTTTTGAACATCTGACCCAGTAAGGTAACTGAGCCCATACAGGGCAGTGGAGGCTGTCTTTCAAATTTTCCCTCTTTCTGTGAATATATATATTTAATCTTATTTATTTTTTTATTTATTTATCTGTTTCTGATCCTTACAGCAGACTACTCCCACTCTGTTTCTGACCCTTATAACAGACTATCCCTACATGGCACATAGCCAGTTACTGGCTAACCAGTGAGCTGTAGATTGTTATTCCAGTCACTGCTACTACCAGTATGAAGTAACTTGCAGTAACAGACTTTGGAGAAGTGGTGATTAAATCACCTTCACTGATATTACTGCTCCTCTGTGATTTATGGCCTGTGGCTGTTTGTCTGTGATTAATGGCTTGCTGATCTTCCGTATTTTAATACTTTAAGTCCCGGACGGTTCTGTCCGTTGTTCTGTGTATGAATTGAAGCCAAAATGGACTTTTTTGTCCAAAAACATGTATGAAGGTTTTCCACCTTAAATACAATACTGACCAGACATTATGTTAATGTAAATATTATGTAGACATATCACAGACTTGAAACTATCTTTTGGTTGTGCCTTATGTCAAGGAGGCATATAGGGATGCAGAGGTATTATACCATACAGTGAATTTTTTAAGCACTGTTGAGATATACATATTCAGCTTCATGCTTCAGCACCTGTACGTTCAGGTACCCATCGAACACAAATCTGGTGCAATGAAGGCATTATTTATGTGCTTGCGGCAGAATTTGCAAGGTGATGAATCCTTATGTATGTGTGGCGCTTCTTTCTGCTTCTTTCCTTTATCAGCACCTGCAAACTGATGGACATGTGTCTGGTCAGCCTGAGACCTTAGTCCCCACTTCCTAAAGTGTTTGCTTTACCCTTGTGGTGATGGTTATTCTTTCTCATCATAATCTTCATCCTTGTTGGATTCTTGTGTCTTCAGCATATGCATCTGATAATTATCACAGATGAGTTTGACTTCATTGTCTTTGTCAGGGAGTATTCCTCCTGTGAGCCATGGTTTTTATACAAAATGAATTTCATGAGTGATAATTGCACTGTACCGTGTGACGAACACTGAATGACTGGGGTACTTGTAAAAATACTGAGAAACCTACATTCCCTTCTACAGATCAAATTCCTCATTGTTGTAAACCTCTTTGCCAGTAGACACTCACACATACCTTTTCCCAGGACACTGAAGAAGAGTTCAGGAGAAAGGAGCCTGATTTTAAGGCTAAAGAGAACAAAATATAACATCGCTTGTCTTTGTGAAAATTGTTTTTGTTTTGTACTTCCTGGAAAAATTTTGTAATAAACAGTGATGCACACAGCTTTGTTCATCATACTTTACTTGAGTAAATGCAATTTACTCTACCAGTCCATCTTAATTACTCTTTAAGTTATTCAAAATTATCCTAACTGTTGCAACAGATGTTTATAACTCCCCAGTGAAAATTCTGGTCTACGGACACTACAGGTTATTTAAATCCCAGGCTCTTAAAAGTTTAAGTGCCACAGTTGTGTTCTTTATAATGTAACATTCTCCCTTATTACACCAACCACTGCACATATATGAAATTTATAAAATTTACACATTAAGACATTAAAAACACTCCGACATGTTTCGGTCCTAAGACCATCCTCAGGGAGCTATATCTTCCTTGCTAAAGTCACACTAGAAATAGTCACATATTAATTTCACTGTACCAGTTGGGTATTGTGGCAGCATGCCATGTTGTGTAATGTTATGTTGTGAAGAGTGCCCTGCTACGGATGTGCCTTCTGTGCTTCGTTGCGTGATACTGCACATCCGTAGCAGGGCACTCTTCACAACATAACATTATACAACATGGCATGCTGCCACAATACCCAACTGGTACAGCGAAATTAACCTTTACGCAACGGGATTTAAATTGGCTACAGTCAACCTTCGCGTACGACATTATTTTCGCTTGGCATTTAAATTTTTGTACATGGTTTACAAAAAACTTTATTATTTCAGGAACCAA
>Ga0136643_10004426_pt1 | contig 19375 bp, 11 predicted proteins | sample TergutLab28metaG_FD_96883 | JGI IMG/M metagenome (GOLD analysis project Ga0136643, IMG submission 96883) | Labiotermes labralis P1 segment gut microbial communities from Petit-Saut dam, French Guiana - Lab288 P1 (version 3) (version 3) | ecosystem: Host-associated > Arthropoda: Insects >...
AAACCCATACACACAAACACTTACACACACCCACACACACACACACACTCACAACCAGACACACACACACACACACACAACCACGCACACACGCACACACAAACACACACACAACACACACACAAGCGTGCGCGCAAATACACATGCACGTATATGTTTAGTAAGTTCCACAGTTACGCCCCTAGGGCCGTAAGGACATTCATTATTATGTGCATGCAAATATATATAATATGTTCATTAAATATTGTCCTGGGACACGCGGTGACGCAGTTGGTTGAGGCATTACGCTATAAGCTGGAAGGTCGCGGATTCGATTCCCGATAGGATCACTCGATTATTCGTTGATTAAATATTTCGGGCCCTATTATGGCCCTGGGGTCGACTCAGCCTCCCACAGAAAAGAGTACCAGGAATATCTTTTGGGGGTAAAGGCGGCCGGTGCGTAGGTCTGACAACCTTGTCACCTTCATGTGACGATTGTCCAGTCTCACCTTTCTGGAGTCCTAGGGTCTCGGCCAGGCCTGTAATTGAATAGCTCTACGTAGCTTTATCTAAATATTGTTCTCAGATACTTCCAATTTGTTGCACACAATTCCTTCTACAAACTCCACCTGCTCGCGTGAGGGTTTTGAAGTTAGTGTGACGTCAATAGCTGTCGAATAATGTTCCCACTGTTTTCACTCTGAAATCCTTGGTAATGGCCTAGATGGGGCGACACTCGTTGGGGATATAAAAAAAAGTTCGTTGGGCAGTACAAAAAAACCGTGTACTAAGTTCGTTTTCACTTTATGACTTACTGCCTAGTTTAAATGTCTAATTTTGCAGTGTTCTTTCAGTGCTTCAAAACTAATCTAATTTTACACTGATTATAAGTGTGTATCATTATTACTGTATTTTAAACAAAGTCACTCGCGGTCTGTAATGTACATTTGGTGTAAAAGTAGTTAACACTTTGTGCTGGTTGTTGTATCCTACATTATTTACCAACACTAAACATATTTACAGCCGATCCTGTTGGTAGTGCGTTAAGAGGCTTGAGTCTACAACTGCTTGATTGCTGGGATGGTGGGTTTGAATTTCGCTGAAGACAAGGATTTTCGTCTGCTGGGTTTGTTGTGTGTTGTGTAGGTATCGCCCTCTGTGACGAGCTGATCATTCGTTCACAGGAGTCTACCGGCTGTGTGTCTGTGTGTCTAATTTTGTGTGATCTATAAACCTCAACGATGATGCGGTCTAATAGCGATTTGGGTCCTTGTGCCACAGAAAAAGAAACATGTGTGGATTTTCTAAGCTCCGTCTTACAGCCCAGCCATTGTACAGATATTGCGCCGTTACGCATCGTCTCTTTATTACGTCACTGATGTGGAAGCTCGCTCATTGGCTCCTTTACCCAACCCTGCCACACACCGACGTCTCGCAGATTACCTGCTTTCCGAAGGAAATACGTTCTGTTATTCCAGCCGGCAATGGTACCTTGTTTCTGTAATCATTATTGCTATTTGTTACTCGTACCCTCTTCTGCTGTACATGTGCATTTTCCCCTACTCCACGTTTCCAGAATTTACCGATATTGTGGGCCTCGTGAATTTATGGGGAAGTTTGATTCTGTGAGCAGGTGGGACAATATTGTTACAGGGTACTAATTCAATGTCAGATCCCAGTACATTCTATTTGCACAGGTGATGTTCGCGTTTAGGTGGGGTTCCATAAACTCACAGCCATTTGTTGAACTGGCAACTATCATCTTCTGAAGAAGGACTCTGCTGGTGAAGTATTTAGTTCCTGAATCACTTACTCAATCTTGACTCTTTTTCGGGTTATCTTGTAATCCTCACTGAAGATTGATGTGATTATCCTCAGTACCTACAGACAAATAGCGGTATAGTACATCAGCTTAAGTCACATTATGCGCCACTATATTCTTTCATATTCATTACATTCCAAGCCTAACGGGTTCGCAATCTGTGGCCCGCGTTTCTTTCTCCTGAGGCCAGCCGACAGCTGACTTCGCTATAGAAATTTCGAATAAGCAAGCGAAACAATTGAAAAAAAATAGTATAAATTAGGAAATACAGAAATACATATGTGTTTGGAGTCTTAACCAGCAGTTCAATTCAGAAAGCAGAACGGGTCTTTACAGATTCGGAATGTGAGAAGAGTGTTTGTTAGCTTTAGATGAGGGTTGGTATGTCAGGAAGGGTAAAGGTTTCCAAGACATTAGCATGTTTGCATGAACTTGAACAAGGCGTGTGAAAGGAACGGGAATACACTTATTTTAACTGCTTAAATTTCAGCCAAGCCAATCTGATTGCTACGCACTTGCAATTGAAGAAACTAATGACATCACAAACACAACACAACTGATATTTATCTGTTGCTTTGATAATGCAAAGCTTGTTAATTTTGATGTTTCTGTGACCGTGCATCTCTGATACACTAGTATAAATAACAATCTAGATGCAACAATAACAATTTAATAGCAATTTCAATCAGGTCAACATGTTTCGGGCGATAATTTCGCCCATCCTCAGGAGCAATAGACTGTGTTTACAGCTTGTGGTATAATGCACCGAAGAAGTTGCCTGCTGGTGGCCTTGTCTATTGCTCCTGAGGATGGGCGAAATTATCGCCCGAAACATGTTGACCTGATTGAAGTTACTAATACATTGTTAATGTTGCGTCTAGTTGGTTATTTTTACTATTGTAAGAGCTTGTTATTTTACGAAAGTTGTGTCACGAATGAAAACTGGCGACGATTTCTGTCTGTAAGGACGAAAAACGTGCTTTTTGGCTGACCAGAAGTCTAGTGACAAATTTTGTCTTCTGCGAATTAATATATTTTCATGGCGGAAAAAGAACTGTGCCACAATTACCTGCCGAGGAATACAGAAAGCTCTCGCATTTAATGTTTACATAACGACTTGCGCTTATGAATTCAATATAAAATGTCAAGGAAAAGCTAAATTATTACATTGTCTATTTAGTGACATGGATGTGTATGAAATGAAACTGAGCCTGGTGTAAAATGGTGCTAGCGCAGAACAACCCAGCCAATTTCCGTTTTGAACCAATGTTTTAGAATATTCACCTTCACCAGGCAGACTGACAGACGTCGAAGGACAAGCCCACAGGCGTCACCTGCGGAATGAATTTTCTCAAGGTTCAGAGACTTTCTCAAGTTGACAAAGGAAATATGAACGTACCACAATCTTTACCAGCCGAATCGATAAGTTTCCAGTATAAAGACAAGTAAAGGTAACGGGATTCAAAGACAGTGACACTTTGAAATGTTCCAGCAATTTCTTTTTTGGAGTGCCATTATCACCTCAAAAATTTCGCTGCTTGTAGTGTGACAATGACAATGGAAACAATGTTTCGTAGGCAAAGAAGTAGTATTTATGCTTTTTGACGTTCAGGTGACCGTGCATCGTGATAAATTCATATAATAAAACCAACCAGATACATTAATTTCTCAAATTTATTTTTGGAATAAAAATCTGAATGTTTCGGACAGTTTCTCTGTCCATCATCAAGAGTTTTTCACTGTACACACAGCAATGGTATATGTCAGCAAACCAAAAATAAATGTGAGAAGTTAGTGCATCTAGTTGGTTTTATTATAAGAGTTTAGTATTTATGCTACTTTTGTACACATCCGTCGGAAGAGCTGTTGAGTAATTAAACACAAATTGTGCGTTTTGAGTTTCTGCAGTAAACAATCGTACCGTGATGTACGAACAGTTTGGCTGTGTTGGAAATAGAATGGTGTGAACACAAATAACTCACCGTGTGACTGACTTTCATTCATCCATGAAAATTACGGTCTCTCTAAACCCTGAGCATCAAACACCCCAAATCACCCTCTAATCCACCCCATGACATGGCTTGGAACTGCAGCGTCGAACCCACGGGTGGAGACGCTACAAGTTATTAGGGAGCTACTGCTAAACAGGCGCCGGCAGCTTCTAACTTCATGCATTTGTGCGTGATAAGTCTGGCTACATTAATCAACAAATCATTCTCTAATTCACCTAAACTACTCCAGTTCTGGTGTTTATTACTTCCGTTCTGAGGGCTCAGTGTTACAATAAAAACGCAGATATTTCTACAGAAAAAGACTCTTACTGAGAAAACGATTTCCCCTTAGTTGGTGCAAAAAAATTTCCCGCCATGAATATGAATGTAGAATTGGGGGCAGAGCTCCATGTATTATCCGCTGCAATGCGCGAGGGACAGTGATCAGTCCAAAGTGCCGGTCGCTTATCCCGGGAAGAGATATCACGTTACAAAGTTTACAAGAGATTTGGTGTGTGTTGGACCGTGCATCATTGTGATAACTGAAGAATAAGAACCAACTAGATGCCACTTATTATTTTATTGTACTTCTTATAGGCTCAACATGTTTCGGGCATTACTATGCTCACGACTATAATGTTGATTACCACATTGGTCTATTCGTTCTTGGTTTGCTGTAGGTTGGAAGTTAGGTGCGGGTAGGCTGGAGTAGTGTCCGGGCTGCAGCCTACAGCCCGGACACTACTCCAGCCTAACCGCACCTACCTCCAACCTACGGCAACCCAAGAACGAGACGACCAATGTGGCAATCAACATTACAGTCGTGAGCTCCTGATGATGGGCATAGTAGTGTCCGAAACATGTTGAGCCTATAAGAAGTACAATAAAATAATAAATACCATCTAGTTGGTTCTTATTCTTCAGTTATGGACAAGAGATGTCCGGTCAAGAAGACATAGAACGAAATGGAGGAACAGCTCCATGCTATATAAATATCGGCAGTAGGTGGTGGTTGTAAGTTGGGACAGAGACGGACTGTACGTGGTTTGATTCCCTGCAGTGGCAAGATACTTTTTCTATTATAAATATATGCGTCGTTTAACGACGGGGATACGTTCTGAGAAATGCGTCTTTAGGCGATTTCGTCGTTGTTCGAATGTGTACTTCATAAACCTAGACAGTATAGCCTACTACACACCTAAACTATATGGTATATCCTATTGCTCCTAGGCTACAAACCTGTACAGTATGTTCCTGTACTGAATACTGTACGCAATTGCAACACAAATGTACGAATTATAATGTTATATTATATTACAAACCTATGGGACCATTATCGTATAAGCGGTCCGTCGTTGACCGAAACGTCGTTATGCGGCGCATACATGTATAGACGTCCAGGCTGGTTCTGGAGACCACCGAACTTCCTATTTTATTTTTGGCATGACACGTTACTCCAAGGGTAAAGCGGCCGAGACTGTAAGGTGACGACTCACCTCCAGGTAGTGCCGAAATTATGAAAGAGCGGGCCATTATATCTATTACTCCCACACAACTTCACCTCTTGCACAGGGGCGAGATTACACTCAACAGGAAAATTTTGTTTCAGAATAATATTTGTACGTAAGTTATTATTCTGCTTTTGTTACTGCCTAAACTGATGCAGGGCTTCAAAATAATTGTAAAGCGACTCTAACGGAGGTTGTTAATGCACAGAATCAGCTCATACACAAATTAAGGACAATCAACCCACTGCATGTAGATGAGTTCGTACAGTTGCAAAGTAGGGGGAAACCGGGAAAACTGGAGCCCCCTAAGGAAAGTTGAAATACAGCAAACACGACAAAACGTATTTAACCCTTTAAACGCCGAGTTAAATCCCATCTGCCATTTGATGGCATTATTAGGAGCTCACCTTATTCTCCACGTTAGCGGGTTAAGAGTTAAATAATTCAATTAAATGCAATAACTAAATATTTGTGTTAAAGACACACACATCGATATTGCTAATAGAGGACACAGGTCTAGACACACACGACGAATATAAAAGGATTCCATCAGACACTCTTCCGCTACATATGGGGGAATAAAAACCACCTACATTGTCTACGAAAAACGTATTAAATCTAATAAATCAGTAGTTTTGTAAAATGTTTACACAATTGTTAAGAATATACGAAAGAATGAGAATGTGCAATACATCGTATAATCGCGTGGCTTCGTCTAAACCCGAGTACTCAGAAGGAGACCAATTTTCACATCCTCTACGCCGGAAGAACACAGCCTTTACCGGTGCTGTAGTAGACGGCACATATCTCTAATCAATTTCATTGTCATCACAATGTGCAGTGTCATCATCATCATCATCATCATCATCCGTTACAACGGCAGAAACTTTGAAAGACGTTTCATTTGCAACTGCGGCCTTACTTGCACGATTTTCGTGAATGTGGTGCTGCTTGTTTACCAAATTATTCAATACCTTAGGCCCATCAAATTTTCGAGTGACCATACAAACTTCTGCACATTCATAGTTAATTCAAGGCATCTGAATTGGAGTTACTCTACAAAATGTACCTCACAATTCCATCAAAAGATTTGCGAGAGCTTGTTTTTCTTATAACAAAACCAACTAGATGCACTAATTGCCTGTACCCGCAGCCGCGCGGTCTAATGCGTAGGTCTACGGCCGCTCGGCTGCCGAGATTTTGGGTTCGAATCCCACCGGGTGCATGGATGTCTGTCCGTGGTGAGTGTTGTGTGTTGTCAGGTAGAGGTCTCTGCGACGAGCTGATCACTCGTCCAGAGGAGTCCTACCGACTGTGATGCGTCGCTGTGTATGATGTAGAAACCTCAAGAATGAGGAGGTCATGGCCCGCGTTGGGCCGCAGCGCCACAGGAAAAAAAAGATGCACTAATTTCTCAAATTTATTTTTGGAATAAAACTCTAGATGTTTCGGACAGTTCCTCTGTCCATCATCAGGAGTTTTTCACTGTACACACTGCAATGGTACACGTCATACAGGTTTGCTGACAGCTTGCGAGCAAGCTGTCAGCAAAATTTGTGCATCTAGTTGGTTTTATTATAAGAATTTATCACGATGCACGGTCACCTGAACGTCAAAGAGCTTGTTTTTTTTTAAACATTGCACTTGTTCCTCCCTAGATTAGGAACATGCATTAGGTGTTGTTTCAACCTTTTCTGCAGTCTGCTGCTTAATATTCCACTCTCCTTCCTGCTGCATGGATAGACATTTTACCCTCCCTTGCAAACTGATCTATCGCAAATCTTCTATTGTCTATGCACTCTTCGTAATATGTCGTTTTTTGTTTCGGAGGCATCTACAAACAAAACGCGGTGGTAACAATCCGAGTTTTTGTAAAGAACGTAATAATACGCGTTAATAATAAAATCTGGAACATGCCACAGTTTTGCATATAAACTAATGATGAGAATTGCCACTGGTGTCATGGGGGCCCCCAGACATGCTTAATATTAATGACTTCAAATAACATTTGATATTTAATCACAAACTATAATGTACATATGTACTGCAGCACACGGAAACTTTGTGCCACTTGAAATATTTCAAAATTGCTAACAGGAAAAAAAAAAAACAGTAGGTATTATATTTTTGGTGCCGTGTTGTTTTAGTAATAACAACAACAATAATAACAACAATAACATCATCATCATCATCATCATCAGTAGCAGCAACAGCAGCAGTTAACAGCGACGACGACTAAGAAACCCGGACGTGCCATTGCTGAGGGGGTTAGCTTCCTGCCTCTCACCACGATGCCCATATTCTCTCCCAGGACAGTCTACCGGCGATTTATGTTGGACAAGGTGGAAATGAGACAGATTTTATCCGACTACTGCAGATTTTCCGTCAGTACGATTCCACGGAATCACCATACTCATTAAATCATAACCGACACCCTTGGTTCTTAACAGCTGAGAGTGTCGTTGAACAATACTCTTAAAAAAACAATGGAAAAGCATTAGTGGTGTCTGAACACAAACTGAATCGCGCTTTCCGTTGGTAAGTTTGCCAATAACTCAGAGACGTAGAGAACACCTTCCAAATCATTTGAAATTTGTCGACGTTCAAAATGAAATTTTTTTTCCCAGTGCAAGGTGATTGCACTTCCATCCGCCTCACGCATCCATCAATACCAACGACTTGCATATCACCAACGAACTTTACCTTATCTCAGCATTTCTCTGAAGATTTCCTCTTGTCATACGACCAACTTGTTATCCGTAATAAACAAACGTTCCCCTTCGTGACGGTTCACTATCAAGGATCCGGTCTCCCGGGGTTTGACATCGATTAAAGTGCCCTTGAAACGTAGGAAAATGTTCACCCGATGAAGCAGTATCACATTTCAGAAACATTTAATTTTTTGCCAGGGTGGTACCTAGAATCGATCTGTACGCTTTGCAGGATAGAACTGTATGCTGCTCTGTCGCGAAACGAACCCAGTCTGTAATATAGTCACTGAGCCTTCTTAAAGGGGAGACATCCCCTTTATTACATTTTTGTTCCTGGGGTGAGAATATGTCTTTCAGTTCTGCCGATTCTGACTGGAAAATTTTCAGTCATCTGAGTGACCGATGGATGGCAGTAGTGAATTGATGCAATGATAATGACCTGGCAAAAAAAGCAGCTTTTTAAGTTAAACTTTTTCTAGTGTTATTTTTATGACAAAAGTCCCGTGCGTGTTATTCAGGAGTAGAATATGGGCATCAGAGATGAGATGGAAGTGACTAACCGCCTGACACAAGGCACGGTCGGGCAGTAGCCCTAGTTACATGACACGTACTCACTAACGCCTTCTTAACCTGCGTGCAAGCAACCACAGGATTTCCTACATGAACCCCTCTACAAACATACGCGGGATAAAAAATCAAGTACGCAGGTGAAATATATTTCAGAGGACCAGTATTTTACAAACACCCTGTAGATTAACTGACAGAACATTGAAAATATCAGTCAAATAACTTTTGCATTCTTCAAGATTCGAAACCGAGTGCATCCCAGATACATAGGCCTATGCAACGAATGTTACTGTATATTTGAAGAATAAAAGACCATCTTGATGTCATTTGCTATTTTATTTCACTTCTTATGTTTCGGACATTAATATATCCATCATCAGGAGCTTACGACTGGAGAACAAAACGACAGATGTGGTAATTCAACAGCACAGTCGCAAGCTCCTGATGGTGGATATATTAATGTCCGAAACATGTTGAGCACATAAGAAGTGAAATAAAATAGCAAGTGACATCAAGCTGGTCTTTTATTCTTCAACTATTACAATGATGCACGGTCCAATAAACATAAGATATGTTATTGAACTTTATTACTTGCCTGGTTATTTTCCTCAAAGCGAAACGGTATATTGTTACTCCAACGCCTACGTGCTTTACTATTTTTGTCAAATTAATTCTCATCGCTTCAATCAAGCCAAACTACAATACGCTGAATAATTCAAAGTGGCTTTTCCAATTGACTGTTTCAGGAGCGAAAAAAAACCAGTACAATGCGGAAAGTTTTGAACGAATCAGGTTCCACCCCACATATTTTTACGATGTCACAGAACACACACACACACACACACACACACATATACATATATATATAACACACACACACACACACACATATACATATATATATATAACACACACACACACACACACACACACATGGATCGTGATGGAATTCCTAGTTCGCCTAACATGTCGCACTAACAGCAGCAACTCACCCTTCTGATAAGTGAAAAATAGCTACCAATGAGATGTCGAAAATAATGACTCATAAATTTTAACATTCCCCTATTTTTTCTGTGGTAACTTGCAGTTTTACTGATATTAATTATACTCTACAAGAACACGAATAACATACCGGTTTCCCAATAACTTATTTTCTGTTCTGTTTTTTTTTCAGACCCTCTCGCAAAACTACGAAAAGCAGTTATTAGCTTCGTCGTGTCTGTCCGTCCGCATGGAACAACTCGGCTCCCACCGGACGGATTTTCACGAAACTTGATATTTTGAGTAATTTTTGAAAATTTATCTAGAAAATTCAAATTTCATTAAAATCTGACAAGAATAACGGTTACCTTGCATGAAGATCGATACATATTTATGATCACATCTCCCTCAACTCTCCTTAGTATGAAAAATGTTACCGACAATTTTTGTAGAGAAAATCAAAACACACATTTTATGCTCAGCAACTCTTTACTCGAAAATCGTGCCGTTTATTTAATAAAGTGGAAAAGAATCGTAGAGGCGGGCAGGCCACAGATGACAATATCGCGCATGCGCATTGCATGCCGTATTTCTAAGCCTGCAAACACCCAATCAGTTTGTGTAATACTTATATCTTTTCCGCTACAACAATGTTCGCGCGAACGTGCCTCATTGCTACGTTATTCCTATAGTGCCTGTTTCGTTCATGCTGTAAATAAAGCTCTCCATGCACGTAGCCAATGCTGTTGTACAGGCCCACAACCGCTGCAGTTTCAAATAATGTTCTGTGACATAGGGTGAAGAGAGAGAAACCAACAAGATGCACCTAATCAGATGTTTATTATGAAACTTCTAACTCAACATGTTTCGGGCATCATTATGCCCATCATCAGGAGAACAAGACCGTGTATTACCGCATATGGTGTTCTGCACTGGTTGTGCTGGCTGTGGTTGTGTGGAGTGTGGAGTGGAGAGTTGTGGGTCGTAAGCTGTGTGCACAGTGTGAGATTTACTGTTCGAACAATAACATTCACACAGTGCACACAGCTTGCGACCCAGCTCCACACATTCACAGCCAGCACAACCAGTGCAGAACACCATATGCGGTAACACACGGTCTTGTTCTCCTGATGATGGGCATAATGATGCCCGGAACATGTTGAGATAGAAGTTTGATAATAAACATCTAATTAGTTGCATCTTGTTGGTTTCCCTCTCTTCACCCTACGTTCGTGATGCACGGTCACAAGAGCCTAAAAATGTTCTGTGACATGTTTCCACCTTAGCGAGGCATCCTTACGGCTTGCATTTGGCAAGTACAACATGTTTGTTACAAATATTACCATTGGGTTATAACAGAGAAAACGTTACTTACGAAATATAAGTAAGTTTCCTTGCGGTCGAAACGCGGTCAAAGAGCAAAGCTAGAAGGGGGGGGGGACTGGTTGCGTGTATAGATGATTATAAAACACCAATCTAGTGTTACCATGCAACACAATGATCAATTGTAATCATGTTTATTCGTCACATTTTTATATGTAAGTGAAAAAAGACGGAAAGAAAATAAAGAAAGGTATAAAAAGGCAGGAAGACCAAGCCAGGAGTGTTTCAGCGGCTTCCATTAAATCGGCAAACAAATCATGCCATCGGGCATTAGAAAAACAGATGAACACGCTAGACCAGTTCGCAATAGATTCTACAATCATAACGCGCAATAAAAAGCGATTTGTCTTAATGCAAACATTCCGCAAAACTGAGATCCCCGCATTACTAGAGAGTTGGGTTACAAACACACCTTCTTTCAATATTTTGTGTCCACAACAAATTACTTCTCCTTACGTTTTCTTCAAAACCTAAAGTGTTTATTTAAGCCCATAGTTCCGTGCACCGCAATTGAATGTTAATACAAATCCAATCAGATGCAACGGTATGCAGATATTTATTTACTGCAAAGTCACTCTACATGTTTCGGGTGTCACAGCACCCATCATCAGGAGTACTAAAAACTGTAACTGCAACCTCCGGTACAGGTCATAAAATCGGTACAGCTACTTCCCTCCAATGTGGCCCGATCAGGCCACGTTGGAGGGAAGTAGCTGTACCAGTACAATGACCTGGACCGGAGGTTGCAGTTACAGTTTTTAGTACTCCTGATGATGGGTGCTGTGACACCCGAAACATGTAAAGTGACTTTGCAGTAAATAAATATCTGCATACTGTTGCACCTCGTTGGATTTTTATTAACAGTAAAGTGTATATGTTTTGGTCTACTGAGGATCTGTCCAGTTTTTTTCTATCTCCTCTGAAACTGTGTAGGCCTATCGTGGGGTTACGACAAATTACTGTTTCATGTGCGATATATTCTCCTATCCTTATTTTTGGGTCATTTAACGACAAATTATCAATAGGCGAACACACGAAGTAGTACACAATGTTTAGGAAAAGTCGGGACCGTTATTGATTGGGCCACGTGGTTCAGCGAAGAGCACAAGTAACATATCCACTTTAACACGTGTCACAGGCATGTTACTTTTCGGATGTTGTGTTGTTTCTCTTCTTGACTTGTGCAATGCCCATCTTGAGGTCAGTTAGGTTGACACCACTGCACTCTCCTCTTTGATTTACAACACGCCATTGCTTCTCATTTCTGCTAAGTGCTATCAACTCATCTCATTCGGTCAGAATCCACATCAAACGTTTTCTTTACTTACACAGTGCACGAAGGCTATATGGTGACCGGAGAAGACAAAGAGCAAATAAAAAAAATGGTCCAGAATAAATGCCTTGGTTGAACAGCTTGCATTCCCGCTTTGTATGCGAAGGGCGTGTGTTCGTATCTCGAGACGAAGACCAGGCAATTACACTCTTCATGGTTTTCTAAGTCCCTCTTAGCAAATTCCTGACCATTTCAAGATCGCTTCCTTCTATATTCTCTCCAGTTTGTTATAGTACTATATCGTATCACTTGTCACTTCACAAAAAGAGTGATATACAAATTTGTTAAGCAATATTCCTTATTTATTTATAAATATATGGCCAATCTGTCAACCTCATCCACATACGAAAATGCACCTTTTTTACAGGTCTGTTTGGATTCCGTTCTTGGGAATTTTCCTATATGCATCGTGGGTTCAGGGACATAAATTACAAATGCTTCGGTTCAAAGAACCCAATACAGCAGCTATTATATGCATGTGTGTACATCACAACGTGACACAGTCAGGTACCAAAATGCTGTGTTCCAACACAAAGCAAGTTGCTGGATAAGTCCTACACACTTGTGTGTGAAATTAAAAATATACCTTCCTCAAACCAGGATCATGTACGCTCTATAATGTAATGAAAGAAATTAGTCATAACAAACAGAGTTTATTTGTTTGTTTGTTTTTGGCGCGACAGCCCCCAGTGGGCCAGGACCTCCTCATTCATGAGGTTTCTAGATCACACACAACGACGCATCACAGTCGGTAGGACTCCACTGGACGAGTCATCAGCTCGTCGAAGAGACCTCTACCTGACAACACACAACACTCTTAACAGACAAACATTCATCCCCCTGGCGAGATTCGAAACCGCAATCTCAGTCGGCAAGCGGCCGCAGACCCACGCCTTAGACCGCGCGGCCACTGGGACCGGCCATAGCAAACAGAGTACTACATGATAATAAGGACATAGGTAGAGATATCTCTGTGCTTAGCCAAGGAATCTTCATCAACGACTGCCACGCTTATCCCAGTCTGTGTGCAGACTACGAAATGGGCTGAACCAACGACAAAACTTTCGGTTCCTGCAGGCGATACAGATTTCCCTGTCCTCCAAAGAGCGCGGACCGGCTAAAAGCCCACTTTACCCCCTACTCAATGGGTGCCGTGTGTTCTTTCACTACGGGTTTACCGGCCGGAGCGTGAAGCTTACCGCCTATTTATATTACATGCTGAGGTCTACAAACACTAGAGTATTGCCTTCTCAAGAACATTAACAGAAATGTGTAACAATCGCTCGGTAACAGGCACATTGTTTTGTATGTTCCGCTGTTAATTTTGTATAAGAATCACCCCCGAAATGACTTAGAGAAGAATCAAGATAGAGTTCAGTACTTTCTTAAACTTGGACACTAAATAAAGGCGAGTGGTCAGCTTTACGCCCCGGCCGCCTTGCCTCTGGGGAAAAAGTCCACTGCAAGCGATTTTACATTAGGATGAATGATACGCAGCGTCTGTAAGGAAGCTGAGGACAAAAAGTCTCCGCCCACTCCGGGAATCGAACCCCGATTCTTCGGTCTTAAACTATGTAGTCCACTCAGTACAATGATTTGCGTACAGTGTGCAGGGAAAGCCTACTACATCCATTAGCTGACACATAAACCCCACTAAGTTCAACAGAATGGCAGTGGGTTTTCTCCGCCAGCAGAGCTACCCTGGTCGTACTAACAACTTACTTGCTACTTCGATCTTAAATAATTCGTGAACGGGTTTGTGATGAGTTTAAGTGCAGGTCAAAGAGGTGACAGATACGACCTCAGGGGTTCAAAGATTTCACTGCCAAACAACGTGAACTTAATTGGTTGTATCTCTACGCCTGCAACTTTAAATATTTTATAAGCCACGCAAATACAGTGCAGGAATAAATTATATTATTACGTTACAAGATATTATGTACAATGTTTCTAAACCAGTGTGCAGGGTGGCAGTACAATTACGTACTGAGAGTCATATTTTAAATTATAATGTTAATGATGCTAAAGAGAGGAAAAAAGAACTTCGTTAATTATTAGCCGTCGCTTCACCTAGTATTACTAATTAAAACATTTACGTCATAGCGAATACAAAAGGCTGAAACATTTAACACGACTGGGAAAAGAATAAACTAGTAGAAAATAATAACGTCTGAGCATTATAGAAGGCAGTCACTTTCAAGCATATGAACTCTGTTTTGGAATATTAAACCACGTGTGCGAGAAACAGATTGAAAAGTTGTGAAAGGTCTGTTGAACTGAAGTAGACTTATCTCGGTTTTTTTTTTTCCAAATCTTGGCATCGATTTCCTACTACCACAATAATCTTCTTCAAACAAGAATTCCAACCTCAACTGGACAGCCATTTCTCTCACACTGACGGTGAGATATTGTGACGTCAGAACTTCACTGCTCTCACATCTATACATTGTTTGCTTTCCGTTTTCTTATGCAGTTGATTGCGGGTTGATGTTGGCTATGAATCAACTCGGCAGCTACGTCCTGGTATTCGAAAGCAGCACACATTTTATCAGTCTAGGAACATCCGTCAGAGGTCTCTGATTGTGCAACAATTTATTTGGAAATCGCAAGCTTTGAAACTTAGAACTTATCTAAATAATATATAATTCAGTTCGTCTCATAGGAAACACACCGAATCTCCATGTAGTTCACTCACCAACAAACGCACTATTTATTAAATTGGTTAAAAGTTTTAAATTTACATTAAAATACACAATAATATCGCTCCTACATGTTTCGGTCTTTAACCCCTATCCTGCTAATGTGGAGAATATGGTGAGCTCCTAATAATGTCAGCACACAACACACATGCCGCTCTACGACATGCTGCCACATCACCTAATTTATATAACAACGTAATTGTACCGAGTGTTTTAACATAAATATAACTTTAGTTAGGCACAGATAAAGTTCCCTGATGATGGTCATTAAAGACCGAAACATGTAGGAGCGATATTATTGTGTATTTTAATGCAAATTTAAAAATTTAACCAAGTTAATAAATAGTGCATTTGTTGGTGTGTGAACTACATAGATTTCAAAATGCACGGTGCAAAGATAAAAAAAACACACACACCGAATCTCCATTACGAAGCCGAACCGATTAAACATCTTTATTGTGGGAATTATGAGAAACACAAATTCAGCGTGTGAGCAAAAGATTTCCTTAGTCCTACAGGAAATGGTATATACAGACGACATTGTGCTTTTATGGGTCAAGATGGCGACTCTCAGTGGAAATGTACCTACCAACAAACAGTAAAAACATCTTAAGTACTAGAGTTAACTTGCTAGTGAAAATGTATTTGAGAGCTGCATTCATCTGACATGTTACACCGTGTATAGTGGCGATTCTTAACCGATATTTCGAAACAACCTATCCGTCCCATCTTCAAGGGTCAAGAAATCCAAGATCTACTTAGCAGCAGCTGCCCGAAATCACAAAAATTTATTAGTTCTACGGCAATTAATTTACCCAAAATATGACTGAATAAAGAAATGTATGTGTGGAATACAAGCCTGCAGCTGTTACTCTAAAAGGGGATGCAACTGCGTAACACCACGATAAGTGTAACATGCAACAAAATGAGGCTTAGAGTCACTCATAAAATAATGTAATTACTTCCAGTAGCACTACTATATGTGACAAGAATTTTGGCAACTTTGTTGTTATTTGTGCTTCAGTGTAAGAAGGCTATTATTTGTCTGTAGACATTCTTCAGTAAATATTCCCATTTGCGGCTAATTCATATCCTGATGCGGTGTTTTTGGTGTCTGATCTGTAAGGACTTAACTTTTAAAGATTACGAATTGTACATACAGTAATGGTACAATCGAATACACATAGCTACATTAAAATACGTTTTATGGATACAATGAACTGCTACATGTTTCGTCCAAATATGCCGCAATCTTCAGGGATATAAACTACAAAGTTCGTACAAATTGAATGTATAAATGAAATTATAAAATTATCAGAACCAATGCAAAGACGTAATTACAATCATACGAACCAATAGTACATATATGTAACTAATAACGATAAAAATGTATCGCAGTAACTTTTATTTATGTACAAATTTTAACATAAAGTGTGCATTCGTTAGTACCATTATTGTAGCAAGGAATCCCTGTACAGGCCTATTACATGACCATAGGGATCCAGAAGGTCGAGGCTCCCAGATATCTGGACAATCGGCGCATAAAGGTACTTACGTTGCCAGCCCTACGCACCAGTCGCATTCACCTTCAGGAAATATTTCTGGTACTCATTTCTGTTAAAGGCTGGATCGACCCCAGGGCCATAGTGCGGCTGGAAGAATTATTTCAATGAAAAATTCCAGAAACACCATCGGGAATCAGACCCACGACCTTCCGGCTTGTAGCGCAGTGCCTCAACTAAATGAGCCATCGAGAGCCCCACCATTATAGTATATATTCGATTTATGTACGGAACATGGATTATATAAAACTGAGAATTATATTTAAAATTCAAATCGGATGCTCAGTCTCAGTTACAAAAGCCAACCACATAATGTTGCAAATGGAAGTTATCGCTGTTTGTCTTGAGATCCATAAAAAAACGCATAAATGTACTATGTGTGTCGAACGTAGAATTTCTGGATGTTAAACCTGGCGGTACATATAATACGACTGGGATTTAAAGGGTTAAAGTTGATGACGTATGTACAATTGATCGACGCAGCATGACGGCACCAAATTGTAAGAAAAATATCATTTCGTGTCTATCTTTCATACTTCACAAAGAAAGGGATGGTAATACTTTGATACGCCCGCTTGTTTGTTTGTTGCCTAATGAATTTTGAAAAAGGCTGATGTATATTCAGGACACCTGTAAAATCAAGCCAGAAAGTCGTAGCAAGGACATGTGGATTTCTCGGATCAGGTTTACACATTATAACCCAACAGTTCAGAAGTTCTACGTAATATCAAGGCTAAATTCGTAATTAATATCCGTCAACAGTTTAACCAAACAGCAAGGGATGAAACTGTCTCTAAAGGCGGTTTTATATCACATAAATGAGTCGCTTTGCCAAAGACATCACATATCGGAAAAGTCTGTAGTAGTAAGTTAAGTTGCGAGACGCGGGTATTCCGTATGAAGTGTTGGTGTCAAGAATAATTTCATACTACAGCTACTACGTGTATGGTGTTCCTGGTTCTAAAGATAAAGATGATGATGATGATAGTGATGATGATGATGATGATGACAATAATAATAATAATAAAGTACAAACTGACAGAACTATCCCAACAACAAACCAGACATTATAATTCGTGATAATCTTTATGTGCGTCATCCCCGTTGTGTGATATACAATTAGTATGGCAATATATGTGCGTGGCACTTACCGTCAAACACAACTATTTTATTGATTAATTACTGTAGGTTTACAACAACATGTTTCGGCCCTATTCCTGGGCCATCATCAGGTCATTCGTGATAATGAAAAGGGAACATGTATGTTAATAGACGTTGCAATCTCAGGGGACAGAAATGTGATTAAAAAAGAAGCCGAGAAGATTCTAAAATATAAAGACCTTACAATAGAAATACAGCGCATGTGGAATGTAAAAATAAAATGTGATACCAGTAATAATAGGGGCGACTGGGACTATTTCAAATTCATTCAGAAAATACGTGAGCAACATACCAGGAAAACATGAAGTCAAGGAACTACAGAAAACAGCCATATTGGGCACTGCACACATACTTCGGAAAGTACTAATGTAAAAATATAATAGATTCAACACTGAAACTAACGATATAAGCACCGTGAATAGTAACAACAGAACAGCTGCAGGAATACAAGTATAAATAACCTGCATAAAGGAGATGTTGATAACAATAAATCACACACTTGCAAACCAACAAAACCATCCCTTACAATAAACCGGACATCGAAATAAAGGAACTACATTGGGCACTGAACGCACACTGAACTTTGGAAGGTACTAATATGGAAGTACAAAATTTAACATGGGATATAACATTACATATGCCATAAAATGTAACACAAATAGCTGCAACACTATGTACCCTAGAAACATGGTTTTTTTCATGTATATAATTGTAAACACCGTGCATAAATGTGATTAATAATAATAATAATAATAATAATAATAGCCCCGTAGGACCAAAACTAAATGGAATAGAAAAGTGGGATTTAGGGGTTCAGCTTGGTACTCCTTGTTTAAGAACAGTACTTACCTTTCTTTCCCTGGACAGAATAGCGTAGTTGTCGGAATCCTATGTTCATTTTGTCGTGACAGTTCTGAAGTTGGTCTGTCTTCCGCACTTTAATTTCCTCTTCCATAATGTATCGCTGGTATTTTCCTCTTACACTTTCGGTGCACTTTGTAAAATTTTTCCTGTTCTTATATGCGGCCTATACCTGCATACCAACAGTTTACATAATAATTCCATTTATTATGGGACAAACTGAGAAGAATCTGTGTGAGGTAACTGGCAGAATTTGAAGAGATATTAATAAAATCTCGTCCGAAAACATTTATCATGATTAAGCCAGTAGGAAATTACTGAAATAAATGGGGCATTGAAGAGGGATTTTCTCATCTTCACAATTCAAGTCGTGCACATAAGAATCGGAGCACCAGTAGTGGCATTATGGATGCTGAAGTCACAAATCTGTCAACGGATTTGGTGAGGGTTTACTTTTATACAGTCCTGTAATGGTCAAACCTCCCTGAATTTCTAAATGGGAATCTAACATCTTAAGGGACTCGAGGTTTATATTGATTTTACCATTACGTAATTCTTTTTTTTTCTGGGGCGCTGCGGCCCAATGCGGACCATGGCCTCCTCATTCTTAAGGTTTCTAGATCACACAAAACGACGCACCACAGCCTGTAGGACTCCTCTGTACGAGTGATCAGCTCGTCGCAAAAGACCTCTATCCGACAACACACAAACATCCATGCCCCCGGTGGGATTCGAACCCACAATCTCAGCAGGCGAGCGGCCGCAGACCTACGCCTTAGACCGCGCGGCCACTGGGACCGGCTTACATAATTCT